>Ga0172377_10006725_pt1 | contig 11860 bp, 7 predicted proteins | sample Pumphouse3metaG_FD_119749 | JGI IMG/M metagenome (GOLD analysis project Ga0172377, IMG submission 119749) | Leachate microbial communities from a municipal landfill in Southern Ontario, Canada - Pumphouse #3 metaG | ecosystem: Engineered > Solid waste > Landfill > Unclassified | place: Canada... | reverse complement strand
GGAACTTACCGGGATGGCGTTGCGCGAAATCAGCTCCGTGCCGGTTGAAATATCTCTTATGCCTGATGTTATTAAGAAACATAAGGCATTGCAGAAAAAGAAACCTTATTTCTATGCAAGTGCGATTTCCATTATCTTGTGCCTGCTGGTTTTCTACTGGGTGGTCTCCACAAAACGCGACTATGACAAGGGGTGCGTTGAAAAAGTGCTTGCCGAGGTTGAAAAAACAGAAAAAATAAGCGGCGAGGTACGTTCCGTTGCCGCTAAACTTGCCGGCGCTCAGGGAAGATATAATAAAGCCATTGAAATGGCGAATAAAAGGTCCCAGTGGGTTAACGTACTTAATGAGCTTCAAAGTATCCTTCCCGATAAGTGGTGGTTGACTTCTTTAACCGCATCCTCAGACAAACAGGAAAAGGCGCGGGTGGCAAGACGCAGGACAGAGGATCTTGCCAGCGCCAGCATGTTTGATGCCGGGCCTACGCGCGGCAGAAGCTCCGGTCCGGTTAAGAACGTTGAATTGAAATGGCTGAAGTTAACAGGACATTCAGTGGTTCTGGGAAGCGATTTACTGCTGGAGGACGTTTTCAAGAAAAGGCTTAAAGCATCCAAATATTTTGATGCCGGTAGTGATTTTGACAGTTATGAAATTAGTAAAGGCGAAAACAATTTTATTACCTTTGAGATACAGATAAAGTTAAAAACGCCGATAAAGAAATAAATATTCTTTGCAGCCAAAAAGGGAACTGTAGTATTTATTATGAGTAAAAAGTTTATAAAAAAGAATATTTTTATGCTCGTCTTCATGAGCATCGCTTTTATTGCGGTGGTCGTTCTCTTGGTAATGGTATATTTTGAACATAAATCGATGCGGGAGTATGATGCTAAAAAGGTTGAACTTCTGAAGAAAATTCACAAAATTTTTAAGCAGCAGTATACCCCGGTTAAAGTCAATGTTCTCCATATAGAAGGCGATGCCAAGGAATTTGATTTGGAAAGCAGGAAAGTTGAACAAAAATTCGGTCATCCCTATGAATTCGCCCTTAGGCGGTTTGCGGAAGTTGTAGCTGTGCCGCTCAAAGAGTTCAGGGCGAAGTTCGGGGAGTTTTGGGATTCTCAGAAAGGAAAAACGCTCAGGGACTTACTGTTCAGGCGTTATAAAAAACAGTTCAGCGGGGATTTTCCAAACCACAGGGCAACCTGGGATGCGGCGATGAATGCGTTTATGCAGGAGGCGCAGAAAGTTACTCTGGAAGAAATTGACGCCAGCAATGTCGACGGAATTTTTCTGGCCGCAATGGGAAAAGGACGCCGGCTTTCCGACTCTCCTCAACGGTGCCAGACTTTCATGAAGCGAATGCGTTATAATATGATAGAATATTTTGGGAAGAAAAAAATCGATTGTGCCGACACTAATTTTTCTTTTGATGACAGCAGAGAGCCTCCGGTTGGCGACATTGAAGCAATTGCCAATGCCTGGGAAATCGTATCTGATCTCGCAAAACGGGTTGCCGACGCAAAAGTTGATCCTAAAAAAGATATGCTTCAGTTGGTAGAATTCTCAAAACGCGGATTGAGCGGAGAAAAAGACGGAGATTATACTTCTTATCGTTTCAGCTTTACTGTAAATGCTGATATTGCCACTATTCGTCGCATATTTGACAAGCTTTATGAAGCGTATACTGAAAACCGGGTTTATGCTGTGAGAGATATCAGGATCACCAGAATGGCCGACAAGGTAAGTGATATTCTGGTGGAAAGCGAAAGGTTCAAGGATGAAATTGATTACGACAGCAGGAAAACGCAGGGAAATGAGTTGCCGGATTCGAACAATAAAAACGGCGTTCCTAAGAAAAGCGTCAAGGAACAAGAGAAAAAGAAAGCATTGACTCCTAAGAGTCCCGGATATGCCAGAACGATTATTGGCGGCAATAATATTTGCCGGGCGGAGTTTGAGGTGGATTACATTATTTGTGATAATATGCCTAATGATTGATATCGGAGGTTAGAATTTGGATTTTCTGAAAAGACATTATGAAAAAATGGTTTTAGCGCTTTTTCTGCTTATATTTGTATTTCTGCTTTTTTATTTGATTGATTTGAGCAAATCCACGAATACGATTACTAAAAAAGACTTGCAGATACCAGCCCCGGAGCCCAACTATCAGAAAAATGATTTTTCCCATAAAAAATATCAGATCAGTTACATTTTCAGCAAAGATTGTGTCTGGAACAAATCCGTGGTGCGCAGTGATAAAGATAATATATATTCGGATCTCATTATACCATATAAATGCGCTCGCTGCCCGTTTTGTGAAAAAGTTATTCCGAGTGATTATTTTTACGGTCCCCTGGATAATCCGCGGCGTTGTCCTTTATGCGGGAAGCCTTTACCCAGGCCGTTCAAGGATCCGGGCAGTACGAATATTAATATAGACAGCGGCAGCCTTGACCGGGATAATGATGGTATTCCTAATGTTACGGAGATAAAACTGGGACTTAATCCTGATGATCCGGATGATGCTTTGGATGATATGGACGGGGACGGCTTTCCGAACGTATTTGAATATAAAGAGGGAACCAATATTCAAAATGCGCGTTCGCATCCGGAAATGTATAAGCGTTTGCAGTTGATTGAGTTTCGGGAAACCTTGCTGCCTTACAAACTTAAAACGGTGGTTACGAATAACAAGAAAGACGCCAAAGACTGGGATGTCCAGATAAATGAGATGCAGGACGACGGCAAGATTAAAACCAGGTTTAAATATCTCGGCAGTTCTCTGGAAATGGATAAAACCAACTATAAAATAGTAAAGATAGAGCCCAATTATAAAGAAGAAAGGCGCGGCGGGACTATCGTCAAGATTGATAAATCCAAAATCATGTTTGAATCTTATGATGGTAAATACAAGATTACAATGCAGGTGGATAAGGATGTATTCTCGCCGAAACCCAAAGCCGTTATTGAAGATTTGGCGAATGGTAAACAGTATCATGTTGGAGAGGATGACTATATAGTGATGCAAGTGAAGTATAAGTCGTCCAAAGGACGTAATAGGACTGAAACCGTAAAATATAAAGTAGTCAAGGTTGACAGAAAAGGGAAACAAGTTGTTGTCGAGTTTAAGAATAAGAAAACCAGAAAAGTTAAACAGTATTCTATTACTTCGAAAGCTCTTATGCCCAGGATAAAACGTAAAGAGAAAGAACGTCGATTCGATGAAGAACCGGGCAGAAACGTTCCTGGTCTTGAAGCGCCGCCGGGAGGGGCGCCGGCTAATATTTCTTCCCGGAACAAAAGAGGCCGAAAATTTTAATTTGAACAATTATGAATAACGGGTAATGAACATGAAGATATTCTTAAAAAAAATCTTGAGTTTTTTGGGAGCTGTCGCATTGTTTTGCGGATTAGTTCCGGGGGCTGAGGTATTTGCCGGGGAAACGAATATTGATAAATTAGTAACGGATACCAGGCAGCAGAGAGAGCTTCAATTTTCCCGTATCCGCCAATTGATCGAGGAAGCCCGTGACGCCTCTTATAAAGGAGAGTATTCGAAAGCTGACGCCTCTTATGATAAGGCAAATAAATTGTTGAACAAACAAAGTGGACAGCTTGCTGAATTCAAAAAACGCTCACTGGGAAAAGAAATAAAAAATTTCAAGGCAAGCTGGGCTGCTTTTCTTATGAAAAAGGCCAGAAGGGCCAAACTTCAGAAGAAATATGAGGACGCTATTAATTTTGCCGCTGAGGCGACTTTAGTTGACATTAACAAAAATGAAGAATCAGCACGGTTTATAGAATCTTGTAAAAAAGACAGGAAAGCGATGGAGTTCAGGCAAAAGACTGAACTGGCAAACTTTAATCCCAAGATTCTCAAGGATGAAAAGGAAATAGATGCTTTATACCGCGAAGCTGAAGTTTTTTATAAGAACAGGAAGTACGACAAAGTCAGAAAAATTCTTGAAGGCATATTTATTATTGATCCTTATCATAAAAAATCAATCAGGCTTCTGGGGCAGACTTATGACCAGATGTATCAGTACGGAAACGAGCGCCGGGTAGCTGATGTCCGGGGAATGCTTGCTTATAATACCTGGAAATGGATTGATCCCGTGTTGCCCACTCATATTGAGCAGGAAAGCAATATTACTATGACTGTCAAGCGTAATATCGCATCTTCAACTTATGCCAAACTGGAAAGAATTATTTTTCCGAGTATAGAATTTGACGATGCCGATATTTATTCCGTTTGCCGTTTCCTTAACCGCGTGTGTAAACGTTATGACCCGGATAAAGTGGGCGTGAGTATAATTACCGCTTTCGATAAAAGTACGGCAGACCAGTTGTTCAGAGTCACCATGAGTTTCAGCAATATTCCGATGAGTGAAGTGTTGCGTTATTTATGTCAGAATGTCGGTCTTAAATACAAAATAGAAGAAGGCGCGGTGATTCTGGGTACCAGCGTTGATGAAATGCAGATAGAACATTTCCCTGTTCGCGCTGACCTGATTGCCAGTATTACCGGAACTCCCGCAGCCGATACCGGAGCCGCAGGCGGCGGTGGCGGTGGGAACACCGAAAGTATGACGGAAAAGGATGCCGATTTCTTTGATACGGAATCAACTTTCGAAGATGCCCAGGATAAGAAAAAAACTGTAACCAGTTTGACTTCTCAGGCGTTGATTAAGTTTTTTGAAGACCGCGGCGTTAAGTTTGGGACTGGTGCGACGATAGCCTATAGCAGGCGTGCCGGTAAACTGGTAGTGAAAAATACTCTCATCAATCTTAGAAGGCTTGAAGAACTGTTGCGCCAGTACGATTTAATTAATACGCCGCTGGTGCTTATTGAAACCAAGGTTATTGAGATAGGCATGACGGATGTGGAGGAACTGGGGTTCCGGTGGGACTTCAGTTTTACCAGCGGCACTGCCGGTCAATCCGGTTATTGGGGCGTGACGCAGGACTATCATCCGTTGCGTTATTATCAGGATACGAATGCGACAAGCGTAAGCTATCCTAACACCTCCAGTTTGCCGTTTAAGGTTCTTAATCAGCTTAAAATACTGCCGAATTTCGCCCAGGGCTTGTTCGGAAGTGATGTGACTGCCGACCTTTCTCTTTCCATAGAGGCGGTTTCCCAAAATACCCGTACGGAAACTCTTTCCTCTCCCAAAATTATTACTACCAGCGGACATGAGGCGAATATCCGCATGGTTGAAGAACGATATTACCCTTCCAGTTGGGAAAATCCGGAAATTACAGTTAATAACAACACTGTCCAGCTTCAGGCTCCGATCCCGGAATTTGACGATTCTACTGATATCGGTATTCTTTTAACCGTTAATCCGGTAGTGAATCCCGATAACTATACGATCACGCTTCACGTGAAACCTGAAATTGTTAGTTTTATAAAATTCTCCGAGTATACCGTAACCGTTGAGCAGGGAACAATGGCCGAGGATGGAACGGCGACGCCTTCGGTCTCCGCGGTTTATACAATAAAGATGCCTGAAATAGGGCGCCGCAATATAGATACCCATATAAAAGTTTATGACGGTGAAACGATTGTGCTGGGAGGCATGATCAGTAATCGTAACGTATATCGCGATGATAAATGGCCGATTATTGGAGATATACCTCTTCTCGGTCGTTTGTTCAGCAGCCAGTTGGCGCTTACGGAGCAGACGAACCTGCTGATTTTCCTTACCGCCAGGTTGATAAATAACGATGGTGTGCCCGTGCGTCGCGGAAAAGAACGGGCTGTTCCGGACTTTTACAGATAAATTTTCGTAGTATTATTTGGGAGGATACTCTATGTACCCGTTGAATTTTTTGAGTTATAAAAAAGTAATGTCAGGCATTTTACTGGCCTGCTCTTTATTGGCTGTAGCCGATGACAGGGCGGAAAGCATAGAGAAGCAGATAAATAAAAGTGTCAATATAATGCGCTCTTCCCAACAGCAGAAAGAAGACAAGGCGGAAGCTCTTATCCGTACTGCGAAAGACTTATTTGTTCACGGCAAATATGAACGTGCGAGAGATGAGTACCTGAAAGCGATTGACATCTTGCAGACCATCGGTTACAGTGGAGAAAACGATGCGTTCGGTAAAAAAATCAATTACTGTAAGGAACAAATTTACCAGTGCTACTATTATTGGGCAATGGATGTTGTCGAAAAAGTTGAAGAAAAATCTTTCGGCAAGAATTATAATGAAGCTATTGAGTTGTGCAAGAAAGCCTCTGAAATATATCCTCCCTGCAAGAAGGAAATGGATAAGAAAATAAAAAGATTTACTGTTTTGAGAGACGCCGCGGCCAAAAAGTATGATAGTTCTGAAGCTAAGCTCGTACCGGGGAAAAAAGATAACAGTTATGATACTTTGGTATTGCTTAAACAGGCTGACGTGCTGGTGAAAGCGGGGAAATACGGACTTGCTAAGGAAAAATATGAGCAGATTCTTTTAAGTGATTTATATAATTATAAAGCCATTGAAGGTCTGAGGTCGGTAAATAAGATGATTGATAAAATGGGAACGCGGCGTTTGTATACTCAGGACAAGGAACGGATTGCGGAAGTCGCTTGGGAAATGGCGACTCCGGTGGTTCCGAAAGTCCAGAACGATGGGCGGCAGGCTATTGAAAAACCGATAAAAAAATATATGCAGGAAAGTAAAATCAAAGAAAAATTAAAAAGTATTATTATTTCGAGAATTGACTTCGAAGATATAACCGTTGAAACTGCGGTTCGGCATTTGCGGGAACAAAGCAAGCAGTTGGATCCGGAAGGGGTGGGAGTTAATATTTTTCTGCGCTTGAAAGCTCCCGATGTGAAAGACAGCGCCTTAGCTGCCGCCAAACCGGTAAATAAGGAAGTTGCTGTTGCTGCCGATGGCGGTGGAGAAGCGGCCGATGAAGAAGACGATGAAGATGCCGCCGCCCAGCCGGCCGCCGCAGCCGGGGATATCGGGAAAAGTGTTATTGACCTTGTGCTGGAGAAGAAAAATTTATATCAAGCTATTTACTTTCTGTGTAAAGCCGCTAATTTGAACTTCCGAATAGAAAAATATGCGGTTGTGATAGCCGCTCCGAATATTCCTCTTGATGACTTGGAGACTAAAGTGTTCCCGGTTGAACAGGGCGCTCTGGCGTCGGTCGGGGGAGCTGATTCCGCCAGTTTGCAGGAGTATTTTAAGGATCGCGGCATAAAATTCCCGACCGGGGCTAAAATAGTTTATGATTCACGTATAAGCCGTCTTATCGCCACTAATACTTTGGATAACCTTACCCGGCTTGAAAATATTATTGAAGCGGAATTGAGTTCAAAAGACCCGATGGTGCAGATCCAGGCTAAATTTATTGAAATTGAACAGAACGACTTGAAAGAGCTGGGTTTCAACTGGACCGTATCCAATTCTCCTGCATCGGACAATGGGACTCTTGATTTCGGCAACAGTTCGACAAATCTGGGGAATGTGACTGAGGTTACGCCTACGCTTGTCAACTATACCCGCAACATAAACGGGTTTAATCTGAGTTTCGATATTGATGCTTTGAACCAGGTGGATTCGAAAAACCTGCTCTCGTCTCCGAGAATTACGACAATGAACGGCCAGGAGGCGTCGATAAGGCTGGTTAGCGAAGTATACTTCCCGGACGACTATACCGAAGCGGAGACGACGACCACAACCGGAGGTTCGTCTTCCGGCGCGGACGCCTATTCATATATAAGTTCAATACCTGAATTTGCCGATCCGACTGAACTTGGTATTATTTTGCAGGTAACTCCGGATGTCGACATAGAGCACCGGACAATTACCATGACTGTAAATCCGACCGTTCAGTCTTTTGTTACCTGGACTGAATATAATTATACTATATATCGCGGTACTGTTCCGGATGAGGTAAGTATCCGCAAACCGGTTATCGCCGCCCGGACAATCGATACTAAAATCACTATTTATGATGGTGAAACCATTGTACTCGGCGGAATTCTGAAAGATACCGTAACCACAATTAATGAACGAGTTCCGTTTTTGGGGGATATTCCCTTGATAGGCCGCTTATTTCAAAGTATTGGTACAGAGTCAAGCAAAGTTAATTTGCTTATTTTCCTTACCTGTCGTCTGGTAAAACCGGACGGCACAGCGTTTTTCCCTGATGTCAGGCCTGACGGACTGGCGAAGTTTGAACGCCTCAAGTAAGCATAATTTCTTCCCCATTTCTGTCTGGTTTCCCGACGGGGTGTTTAGCGGTGCTTTGTTAGCAAAGTGTTGTTTTTGGGTTAGTTTGTTTACTTTTTTTTGTTAAAGTTCTTGTAGAATATTATATTTGTGTCGAAGACAGGATATTATTATGTCCCGGATTTTTATAAAATATAAGGAATATGATAATGCTCAATAAATCAGCCGAAATAAAAGGTCTGATAAGCAAAAAAGGATTTATATCCGATATGGACGGCGTGATCTACCATGGCAACAAACTGTTGCCGGGCGCCGCTGAATTTGTCGACTGGCTGAATGAAAACGGTAAAAAATACCTGTTTTTGACCAACAGCAGCGAACGTACCCCGCAGGAACTCCGCGAAAAACTTCTACGTCTTGGAATAGACGTGCCCAGGGAACATTTTTACACCAGCGCACTGGCGACCGCTGATTTTTTGAGCCGCCAGCATCCTGATTGTACTGTTTACGTTATTGGTGACGCCGGGTTGATAAACGCGCTTTATGAAAAAGGGATTTCAATGAACGACGCCAACCCTGATTATGTGGTTGTCGGCGAAACCCGGACATACAATTTTGAGCGTATTGAACATGCGGCTTTGCTGGTCCAGCGCGGCGCGAAACTTATCGGCGCCAACCCTGACCTGACCGGGCCCACCGAAAAAGGAATTGTTCCGGCTACCGGAGCGCTGATCGCTCCTATAGAGCTGGCTTCCGATTCAAAGGCGTATTTTATTGGCAAACCCAATCCTGTTATGATGCGCCGCGCGGTAAAAACCCTTGGCTGCCAGAGTGTTGAGGCGGTTATTGTCGGGGATCGGATGGATACGGATATTGTTGCCGGGGTCGAGGCTGAAGTTGATACGGTTTTAGTCTTGAGCGGCGTTAGTAATATTGATACTCCAAAGCAGTTCGCTTATCGCCCGAAATATATTTTCTCCGGTCTGGATGAAATGATGAGCCTGATGAAAAAATAATAATTCAGGTTGCTTTATGAGCTTGAAAATTACCTGAAAAAGAATAAATTTGCAATTTAAATCGTAAATTCAATATAAATGGAAAAATCTTATGGAGCTGAGTATTCAATGGTTCATTTATGCTTTAACGGATAACGAGATATTGGATCTGGAAAAGTGCGTCACGCTGTATGGACAGTTTGACGGAACTCCTTCTTTGGAAGAATACGCGCAGACGGTTTTGAACCTTATGGCGGAAAACCTGACTCCCGAAGAAGCCGGGGAACTACTTGAACAATTTCAGATAGCTATAAAATTTGCCGTGGATCAGGGACGAAAGGGGGTTGCTCCCGGTATTTTTGATGAAGCGCAGGCCGGTTTATTGAATATCGAATCTGTACGACTCCCGGACTTGTCCAATATCGCTGAATTATCGGATCAGGAAGTGAAGGATTTGTTGGTCAGCGTGCTTACCATGGTTCAGGAAGCCGGTGCGAGCGATTTTCATATTTCCGCGACCAGCCCTCCTTTTATGCGGCATAATCTTCAAATCAGCAAATTAAGCAACCAGCCTGTTTCGGTGCAGGATTCGTTACGCTTGAATACGATTTTTCTTTCCGAGGAACAGCGCCGGACTTTTGACGAAAAAATGGATTTGAATTGCGCCTTGAGAATTAATAATTCCCGCTTTCGCGTAAGTTTGATGATGCAGAAAGACGGCGTGGCCGGAAGCTATCATATTGTGCCTGACGAAATACGTTCGCTTGAACAGCTCGGTTTTTTGCCTAAGGATGTCGTTACCATTGAGCGTATGCTTGATTACCATAACGGCCTGATCCTGGTTACGGGACCGCTTGGAAGCGGCAAAACAACGACGCTTGCGGCTATGATTGACGTACTCAACAAAAAACGTAAAGACCATATAATTGCGGTGGAAGATCCTATTGAGATTCTCCATCAGTCCCGCAACTGTATTGTTACCCAGCGGGAAATAGGCAGGCATACCGACTCTTATAATGCGGCGCTGAAAGGCGCTTTGCGGGAAGACCCGGATATTATTGTCATCGGCGAACTTCATAACCTTGAAACCATTGAAAATGCGATCACGGCCTCTGAGACCGGGCATCTGGTTATCGGGACTCTGCATACTTGTGACGCCGCCAATACCCTGAACCGCCTTCTTGACGTTTTCCCGCCGACCCAGCAGCAGCAGATCAGGACAATGACTGCCGGTTCGCTGCGCGGTATTGTCTGTCAGCAATTGCTGCCGGCTATAGACGGCAGCCTGACAATAGGCTACGAATTGCTGGTCGGCAATCTGGCGGTCTCAAATATCATTGTGGAAAAAATGACGCATCGTCTGAAAAGCACTATGGAAACCGGTAAGAAAGCCGGCATGTGCACCTTCCAGGATAACATCCTGGAAAAATATAAGCTGGGTATGATAAGTGAAGAGGTTGCCCGGTCACATATCCGCGATAGTTCAGTGAAAGCCCAGTTTGAGCGTGAAGTCGCTATCGCTGGAGCTAAAAAATTAGCCCAGGGAGGTAACTAATGGCCGTAATCGATAAATTTTTAACCGGTATGCTTGACAAAGGCGGTTCGGACCTTCACCTGTGCATAAACCAGCCTCCCAAAATACGCGTCAGCGGAGACCTGGTGCCACTTGAGGATACTCCCATCAGGGCGAAGGAAATGGAAGAGCTGTTAAGTGAAATATGCCTTGAAAGCCGCTGGCGGCGGTTTATGGAAAGGCACGATTTGGACTTTGCGCATGAAATTCCGGGAATAGCCCGTTTCCGCAGCAACTATCTTTATAACCATTTCGGGATGGCTGCGGTTTTTCGGCAGATCCCAAGCAAAATAGCAACCTTGAGCGATCTTAATCTTCCTGCGGTGCTAAAGGATATATGTGAATACCATAGCGGATTCGTTCTGGTCACCGGGCCCACAGGTTCCGGTAAATCAACCACTCTGGCGGCAATGATCGACCATATTAACCGTAATAAGGAAAAACATATCATTACCGTTGAAGACCCGATTGAATTTGTGCACCAGAGTAAGAATTCGGTGATTGTCCATCGCGAAATCGGGATACACAGCAGTTCTTTTCCCGAAGCGTTGCGCGGCGCGATGCGTTCCGACCCGGATATCGTACTGATCGGGGAAATGCGTGACCTTGAAACTATCCGTCTCGGCTTGACTTGCGCCACTATGGGAATGCTGGTGTTCGCTACGCTGCATACTAATAACGCCCCCAAAACCATTGACCGTATTATCGACGCTTTCCCAGCCGCCGAGCAGGCACAGATCAGGACGATGCTTGCAGAGTGCTTGCAGGGAGTCGTGTCCCAGCTGCTTTGCCGCAAGGTCGGCGGCGGCCGGGTTGCCTGCCATGAAATTTTGTTGTGGGCGGACGGTTTGTCGAGTGTTATACGTGAAGGGCAGATCAGCAATATCCGCACTATAATCGAAGCAAATAGAAATATCGGTATGTGTTCTATGGACAGTAATTTGCAGGAACTGTACGAAAATGGAATGATTTCCATTGACGAAGCATATATGAAAGCTACCGATAAGAGGGTATTCCTCGAAATAATGAAAGAGCAGGAATAGTCTTGCAGCACAAAAACTAAAGGTTCCAGTATGCCGTTTTCTTCCGAAGAACACTTGACTTACCCGG
>Ga0172377_10006724_pt1 | contig 11861 bp, 6 predicted proteins | sample Pumphouse3metaG_FD_119749 | JGI IMG/M metagenome (GOLD analysis project Ga0172377, IMG submission 119749) | Leachate microbial communities from a municipal landfill in Southern Ontario, Canada - Pumphouse #3 metaG | ecosystem: Engineered > Solid waste > Landfill > Unclassified | place: Canada... | reverse complement strand
GTGATGAGAGGTCAGAAATCCATCTCCAAGTCTTCCAACGCATTGTATGTCATTGACGGAGTGCCAATGTACACATCAGCTCGCGAGGCAAGCACGGAATTCGGTTCCACTGGTACGACTGATCCCATCGCGGACATCAACCCTGAGGACATCGAATCAATGACCGTCCTCACAGGTGCGGCCGCCGCAGCTCTTTACGGCTCCGACGCAGCCAACGGCGCAATTGTGGTAACCACTAAAAAAGGACAGGAAGGCAAAACTTCGGTGACCATCTCCTCCAACACAGAGATGTTCAACCCTTTGGTGCTCCCTTCTTTCCAGAACACTTACGGAACAGGGGATCTTAACTCAAACGAAGGGTCGATTGTCCGCAGCTGGGGCAACAAACTTGTCAAGTCCTCAAATTACAATCCTTCCGACGATTACTACAAAACAGGTTTCACAAGCACAAACAACGTGTCGCTCGCAACCGGTAACGCAAAGAATCAGACTTACCTCTCAGGAGCCTCAGTCAATTCTCAAGGCAATGTACCCAACAATGCCTACAACCGTTACAACTTCTCCTTCAGAAACACTACGAATTTCTGGGAAGACAGAATGACGCTTGACGTGTCCGCAAATCTCATTCTTCAGAACGACAGAAATCTTACCAACCAGGGTGTGTACAACAACCCTGTCGTAGGCGCGTATCTTTTTCCGAGAGGAAACGACTGGTCCGACATCAAAATGTACGAGAGATGGGACAGCTCCAGAAAAATCTTCACTCAGTACTGGCCGGTAGGTGACGCTGGCATCACAATGCAGAATCCTTACTGGATCAATTACAGAGATCTTCGCACCAACAAGAAACAGCGTTATATGCTTTCCGGAGCATTGTCTTACAAGATTCTGGATTGGATGACGGTTTCAGGCAGAGTGAGAGTCGACAATTCCTACAACAAGTACCAGGAAAAGGCCTATGCCACGACTAACACTCAGCTCACAGAGCAGTCTACCAACGGACTTTATGAGCTTAACGAAGCCAAAGACAATATGGTCTATGCCGACGCTTTGCTTGACATCAACAAAACTTTCGGCAAAGACTGGTCTCTTCACGCCAACGTCGGCGCCTCAATCACCGATATGAGGTATGACGATTTCCAGATGAGAGGCCCTATCGCTGACGGCATCGTGGACCCGTCAGAGGCCGCTAACATTCCTAATGTGTTCAATGTCTTCGCTTTAAGCCAGAGCAAGCTAAAGAAGAGCCAGACAGGTTACAGAGAGCAGACACAGTCTGTCTACGCCTCTGCCGAGGTGGGTTACAAGAGCACCTACTTCCTTTCCCTCACAGGCAGAAACGACTGGCCTTCCCAATTAGCCGGCCCTCGTTCCAAGAATAAATCTTTCTTCTACCCTTCAGTGGGTCTGTCAGTCGTGCTTTCAGAGGCGTTCAAACTTCCGGAGCAGATTGAGTACCTCAAGGTTCGCTCGTCATTCGCATCCGTCGGTTCGTCTTTCTCGAGATTCCTTGCAAACCCTCTCCACTCTTGGTCTTCAAGCGCGGGAAGCTGGGTCACCGAGACAGTCTATCCGATGAACCAACTTAAACCTGAGAAGACAAACTCTTGGGAAATCGGTCTTTCCGCAAGAATGTTCGGAATGTTCAGTTTGGACGCATCTTGGTACAACACTAACACCAAGAACCAGACATTTAATCCTGGAATTTCCTCAGGCTCAGGCTATTCGGAGATCTACATTCAATCAGGAAACGTTCTCAACACCGGAGTCGAGGTCTCTTTGGGATTCGACAAGACTTGGGGCGCTTTCGGATGGCAGAGCAACTACACGTTCTCCGCTAACCACAATGAGATCAAATCATTGGCTGACAATGCGGTGAACCCTGTGACAGGCGAGAAACTCAACATCAAGTACCTGAATATGGGCGGTCTCGGCAATGCCAAATACATTCTGAAAGAAGGCGGCTCTTTGGGAGACCTTTACTCCCTCTCTACAATGAAGAGAGACAACTACGGCAACATCTATGTTGACGCAAGCGGAAATGTCGCTACCCAGACCATCAGTCAGGTTGCCGACTACATCAAACTCGGAAGCGTGCTTCCGAAAGCGAATATGGCTTGGAGAAACGAGTTCCATTACGGTAACTTCAATCTCGGTGCTATGGTGACGGCTCGTATCGGAGGAATCGTGTTCTCCCGCACTCAGGCTATGCTTGACTATTACGGAGTGTCTCAGGCCACCGCGGACGCAAGAGATGCGGGCGGAGCGCTTATCAACGGTACAGACCGTTATGACGCCAACAAGTGGTACACGGCAATAGCCGGTGGAGACACTGTCCCTGAGTACTATACTTATTCCGCAACCAACGTGAGATTGCAGGAGGCCTCCTTCGGTTACACTTTCCCTCGCAGAATGCTCGGAAACGTGTGTGACCTGACAATCCAGCTTGTGGGACGCAACTTGTTTATGATCTACAACAAAGCGCCTTTCGACCCTGAGTCAGTGGCTACGACAAGCAACAACTATTATCAGGGAATAGATTACTTTATGATGCCGAGCACTCGTAATTACGGCTTTAACATCAGAATTAAATTCTAAGGAAATATGAAAATCAATATATTAAAAAGCCTTACTCTTATAGCGGCGGTTTCCTTTGCGACGGTCTCCTGCATTGGCAATTACGAAGAGATCAACCAGGATCCTTACGGGGTTACCGATGACGAGATGCAGCGTGACGGTTATGTCATCAGGGCATCGCTCTCAGGTATGGCAAACGGAGTCATCTCTTCGGATGTGAACACGACTCAGTTCACCGAGTGTCTTCTCGGAGGACCTATGGCAGGCTATATGGCTGACGCCAACGCAGGCTTCTCCAACACAATATCCAACTATAATCCTACTGACAACTGGACCAATGTCCTGATGTACAGCGACAGAATCATCCCTGTCATCTATTCCAACTACAGACAGTTGAAAAGAGTGACCGAGGATCCTGTCATCCTTTCTGTGGCCGGCATTATCAAAGTTGCCGCGATGCACAGAGTCACTGACACTTACGGTCCTATTCCTTACTCTCAGATTACTGATGACGGGAAGATTGAGGTTCCTTACGATTCTCAGCAGAAGGTTTACGAGACAATGTTCTCGGAACTAAGCGCCGCAATCACCGTTCTGACGGAGAACAGAACCAACAACTTCGCATCTTCGGCCGATCCTGTCTATGGCGGTGTGACCGAGAAGTGGGTGAAGTTAGCCAATTCTCTGAAACTTCGTCTTGCGATGCGTATTTCTTACGCTGATCCGGCTTTGTCCAAGAAAATGGCCGAAGAGGCTGTCAGCAACGAGGTTGGGGTAATGACTTCCAATTCAGACAACGCTCTGATCACCACATTCGGAACTGACGGCAACCCGATCAACGTGGCTGTGAAATACAACAAAGTTCCGGCTCACGCTGACGGGACAGCTTGTACGACAGATGCTGGCGACTCTCACGCGGCGGCTGACATCATTGCCTATATGAACGGTTACAAAGACCCTCGTCGCTCCGCTTATTTCACCAAGAGCGAATGGGAAGGCGTTGATTATGTCGGTTTGCGTCACGGCATAGTTATTCCCAACCACACTTCCATCGGACACAAATTCTCCGGCGTCAAGATCACCACATCCGATCCTATCTGCTGGATGCGCGCCAGTGAGGTCGCTTTCCTTGAGGCTGAGGCCGTGGCGGTGTTCGGTTACGATATGAAAGGCTCTGCTAAGGATTTCTATGAAAAAGGAGTAGAGTTGTCTTTCGATGAAAGAGGTGCCAAGGGAGTCGCAGCTTATCTTGCTGATGCGGAGAGCAAGCCCCAGACCTACACCGATCCATCAGGCTCAAACACTTACTCCGGGATGATTTCCGACATCACCATCGCTTGGGACGAGGCTGCCACTACTGAACAAAAACAGGAAAGAATCATCACTCAGAAATGGATTGCCAACTGGCTTTTGGGAGACGAATCTTGGGCTGACGTGCGTCGCACGGGCTATCCTCATCTGATTCCTGCCACGGACGCGGGCAACAAGAGCAATGGCGAAGTTAATTCCGCAGACGGAGCGCGCCGTATGAAGTATCCTGTGGACGAGTACGTGAACAATGCGGACAACATCAATCAGGCTGTTTCCAATTACTTGAAGGGCAGCGATTTGATGTCCACACATCTTTGGTTTGATTGCAAAAAATAAGGAGATCACAAGATATGAATTCTATAATAAAAACATTTAAGACTTTAGCTCTTTCGAGTGTGGCTCTTCTGACCATGTCCGCTTGCTCGGACTGGACCGAGACCGAGTCCATCAAGATGGACTACACCACTCTGGAGGAGACGAATCCCGGACTTTACAAAGCCTATTTGAAGAGTTTGAGAGACTACCGTACGAGCGAGCACAAAGTTGTGATCGCAAAGTTTGACAACAAGGCCGAGGCTCCTGTGGGCCAGGCCGCGCACATCGCCAATCTTCCGGACAGTGTCGACTACGTCATTCTGACCAATCCGGAAACCATAAATGACGCGACACTCGGCGAGATGTCCAAAATCAGGACCGACAAAGGCACAAAGACTTTGTTCCAGGTAGATTACAAGTCTCTGGAGACAGAATACAAGGATATGGTCGCTGCCGAGGAGGAAAAAGCGAAGAATGATCCGACTTACACTGCTCCCGGTGATTCGCTCGAAAGATTCACCGCTTGGATGGATGTTAAGGTGAAGGCTTACGTGGCTTTGATCTCAGAGAAGAATTTCGACGGAGTCAGCATCGTCTACAACGGCAAAAGCCCTGACAGTATGGTTGACACGGTGAAGGCAGACGTCAAAGCGCGACAGGAGTCTTTCTTCAAAGACTTTATGGCCTGGGCTGACGCCAACAAGTCGTCCCTTCTCTTTTTTGAGGGGATGCCAAAGAATCTGCTCATAGATGAGGATGTGCTTGCAAAAGCCAAATATGTCATCATCTCGGCAGTCTCTGCAACCAACAACTATGAGTTCTCGTTCAACGTTTCGAGCGCTATCAATTCCAAGACTCCGACAGACAAACTCGTCATAGCGGTCACCACAGTGTCTCTTACGGATCTTACCAACAAAGACGGGCTTTTCGCGGAAGCCGATGACAACGGCAACACTATCACCGCGATAGTGGGCGGAGCCTATTGGGTGAACAAAGTTTCTTCTTCCTACAGCAAGGCCGGACTTTCGGTTGAGGCTTCTCAGAATGACTATTATGACGATGCAAGGATCTATCCCAACATCAACAAGGCTATTTCCATAATGAATCCTTCACCACTTAATTAATCACAATGAATATGAAATTATTGAAATACGGTGTTGCTTGTCTATTCGTTTCGTCTCTTCTGGTCGTCGGGTGCACGACAGAGCAGGAGGCTATGGACAAACATCATTTTGACAACAAGCTGTTCATCAACACCACTCAGGCTGATGATGAAATACTTGTTAAGCCCAGCACCAAGAGTGTCACCCGTTCTCTTAACATTTCCACAGCGTTGGAAGTTGAGGAAAAAGTGACCGGAAAATTTGTGGCGGACACCAATTATATCGCCGCTTACAGGGCGAAGTATTACGCTCCCGGTGTCAAGGCTCTGCCTGACACTATGTGCGTAATTGAGAATCCTGAGGTGTCGATTGAGATTGGCTCCGTGGAATCAGCCAACGCCACTGTTAGTTTCGTGGACGTGAACAAACTGGACAGACAGATTGTTTACGTGATGCCTGTGGCTTTGAAGAACATCAAAGGTCTTGATCCAATCGAATCCAAGACGGTTGTCTACTACGTGTTCAAAGGAGCCGCGCTCATCAATGTGGTTGCGGACATATCCCAGAACAATTTCCCTATCACGTGGAAGAGCAATGTCGCAGGTCTCAAGTCAATCACAGTCGAAGCTCTCATCAATGTCTCGGACTTCGGCAATGTGGGTGGTTTGAAAGGCGAGAATATGAGTACTCTTTTCGGAATCGAAGGCTCATTCCTCGTAAGACTGGGAGATTCGGGCTTCCCTAAGAATCAGGTTCAGCTTGTCAACCCGAACGGCAATTTCCCTTCAGGTAATGCTGATTTGGGCCTCCCTACCAATGAGTGGGTACACGTGGCCGTGGTTTGGGATGCCACTACGGGCGATCGTATCATCTACACCAACGGTAAGGCCGTGGCTTCCGACAAGAGAGCGAGCGGTACAGTCAATCTTACAGGAAATTGCTACGTCGGAAAGGCTTGGAATGATTCCAGATGGCTGAACGGCTGCATCTCGGAACTCAGAATCTGGAGTGTCCAGAGAACTCCTGAAGAGATTGCAAGCAATATTTATGAATTGGAAGATCATCAGACTCCGGGGCTTATCGCTTATTGGAAATTCGATGAGGGCGCCGGAAGATCGATAAAAGATTATTCCCCTAACGGCAACAACATTACCGCCGTCAGAGATTTGATGTGGAAAGGTGTTTCACTTCCTTAAAATATATTAATTATGAAAAAGATTTATTACATATTGTCTTCTGCTTTGTGTGCAGGTCTTCTTTTCAACTCTTGTACAAAAGAGGTTGAGGTTGATTATTCCAACGAGGATGCTTATGCCAATGTCACTTCGCTTGTCGGAACCCTTCGTGACGGCAAGACCAACAAAGTGTCCAACCCTATAGAAATCAGGAAATCTGATTATAACACTTCCGTAGCTTTCAACGTGTCCCGCGCCCCTAAAGAGGGAATCGACGTGACTGTGGCTTACGATGCCGAGTATCTTGCGGCCTACAACAAAGAGCACGGAACTTCATTCGCGCTTTATCCTTCTGACAGAGTCGCGATTCAGAATCAGGGCAAGATTCTTGTGGCGCCTGACGAGAAAGTCTCTTACTCTCTGGACCTCACCATCGCCAAGGGTGACACCACGACGCTTGAGAACGGCACCACTTACGTGATTCCTCTAAAGGCTTCCGTAAAGGCAAAAGACGTGTCTATGTCATCTGAAGACTCTCACTGCGTCTATCTTGTGAAGAATCTCGCCGGCGAGTCCGACACTTTCAAAGGCGATGGCGCTGTCAAGACCTTCCTTTTCTATGAGGCGAATGACACCAACCCATTGAACACTCTCAATCTGAAGTTAACCTCAGGTGAGCTGTTCCTCGACTACATAGTGCTTTTCGCCGCCAACATCAACTATGATGCTCAGAAAGGCGAGGTCTATGTCTACTTCAACCCTAACATCCAGCATCTTCTGGACAACAATGATGTCTATCTCCAGCCGCTTCGCAAGAGAGGCGTGAAGGTCATAATGGGAATTCTCGGCAACCACGATGAGTCCGGTCTGGCACAACTTTCCAAGATAGGAGCACAGCAGTTCGCCAAGAAGTTGGCCGATATGTGCTACTCTTACAATCTTGACGGAGTCAATTTTGATGACGAGTATTCCAATGCACCTGACCTGAGCAACCCTCTTTTCTCTTATGACGGTCATCCGGGAGCTCGCCTTATGTATGAGACCAAGAGGGCGATGCCTGACAAGGAGGTAACAGTCTATCTGTACGGCAATATGTACGGTGTGGGTGTTATCGACGGCATTCCGGCTTCGGAATGGATTGACATAGCTGTCCCTGACTATGGCGGTTCGGCTTATCCTGTGGGCGGAATGACATTGAAAGATTGCGCCGGTGCTGCCGTACAGCTCGACTATAGCGCGGGAAGCAATCGTAAATCCGAGGCTCAGAACGTCAAGAGCAAGGGCTATGGCTATTTTATGATGTTCGCTCCTTTTGCAGGTAGTATTTATGATTCCAAGATTAAGCAACAAGTTTACACAATGAGTACGATTTCCGAGGGCTTGTACGGAGTAGGTCTTCAAGATATGACCGAATTCTACGAGAAGGGCTCGGCTACTCCAAGAAAATTAAGATAATCAGGATATGAAGAAATTACTAAGAATATTCGCTATGCTTGCGGCAGGAATCTTGATTTTCAGCGCTTGCAATGACGACAATAATGATATAGAGAGCAGTTCCATCGAATTGTCTTCCGAGTCGATTCAGGCCGGTCCCGAGGGGGGAAGCTATGACCTGAGCGTGAAGAGTTCGGGGGAGTGGAGAGTCTCCGCATTGTGCGACTGGCTCACTTTCTCCTCATTGGAAGGGAAGAGCGGCGACAAACTGACTGTCACGGTCGCTCCAAACGGGACCAGTGAGGTGAAGACTGCTGTCTTTAAGGTGTTCACCGGATCTGCCGTAAAGACAGTGACGGTCACCAGCGCCCAGGCATTTGTGGTACAGTTGCTTTCAGACCCTGCCTACAAGGCCACTTCCGATGCCGAGGATGTCTCAATCAGTTTCAACACCAATGTTTCGGAACTTAAGTACGAGTTCTCCGATGGCGGTGACAAATGGATCACGGTCGGTGAGAGGGTCGAGGCTTTCGGCAAGACAGTCGTTAACTTCAAGCTATCCCGTTCGTCAGAGTTCAAGGACAGGGTGGCCAAAGTGACCATTTCCGGCGCTGATGTCACCGCTCCTGCTGAACTTACGTTCACCCAGGCTCAGAGAGACACTGCTTTCGTTGTGGGGATGGACAAGATTTTGACAGGTCTTGAGGCTTGGGACAAAACTATTGACATTAGGTCCAATGTGGACATCACTTTGAACGATTTCCCAACTTGGATTGAGAACAAGTCTTTTGTCAAAGGCACGGACAAGGATTCCGACGGGTTGATTCACAGCACTCTCAAGGTCCACGCCGATGCTTCCGCGGGAAGCCGTCTGTTTACCTTGAGTTTCTTGAAGGAAAGCGCGAGACTTGGTTTCTTTTCCATCAAGCAGCAGAATCCTAACCCTATCTGGGCTACAATTCCTGACGCAGGCTTGAGAGAGGTTCTCGCAGAAAAGGGCTTCATCATCGCTGAGGAAGGGGTTGAGAAAGCAGAGGTAGTCGGTGACGGTATGACAGCGACTTCCGTGGAAATCTACTCCAACAACATCAAGAGCATCTACGGTATGGCGGCATTCCCTAAACTGACTTCTATCTCAGTTAAGAACTGCACGTATCTCACGAAACTTGATCTTACTGACTGCGCGAATCTCACTTCCGTGACAGTACAATTGCTGTCCCGTCTTGAAGAGGTTAAGCTTGGAGACAACCCGGTCGAGTCATTCGCCGTTGGCTCAGGTAGTTACTTCTTCTCTTACAGTCTGGCAATCTCAGGATCCAAGCTCAAGAATCTTGATGTTTCGTCTACATCGTGGTACGTTATGTATTACGAGAACCTAGAGAGCATCGATGTCTCAGGCTGTCCTGCGATTACATCTCTCAAATCAAGACGCGAGTCTTGGGGCTCTGCGGCTAAATACGACATCCTGTATATGTCCAAGGCTCAGATTGATGCCGTGGCAGCAGGTACTCTTAAAGTTGACAAGAGCCCTAAAGTGACCATCACCGAAAAGAAATAACTTTTTCAGTTAGTTGTTTTAGATATTGGTTGTTTTTTTAGTGGGGGAGGCAGACGATTTTTCGTCCGCCTCTCTTTTTTGGTTTCGCTAAAGCAAAAATTATTATCTTTGAAAGATTTTTGAATTGAAAAGGATATGAAACTTTGGGACAAAGGTTATAAGGAGGACGAGCTAATAGACAGGTTCACGGTCGGGCACGACCGCGAGATGGATTTGAGCCTCGCCAAGTATGACATTATGGGCACTATGGCCCACATTACTATGTTGGAAAGCATCGGGCTGCTGCGGAAGGCGGAACTTGACGCTCTGCTAAAGGAGTTGAAACTCCTTTACAAACAGGCCGAGGCAGGTGATTTTTCCATTGATCCCGATGTTGAGGATGTCCATTCCCAGGTTGAGCTTATGCTCACGGAGAAACTCGGGGACATAGGCAAGAAAGTCCACACGGGGCGTTCCCGCAATGACCAGATAATGGTCGACGTGAAGCTCTTCGCACGTGCGGAGATCGAGAAGACAGTTCTCAAGATGAAGTCTCTTTTCGACGAGCTCCAGAGCAAGAGCGAGGAATATAAAGACGTGATCATCCCTGGTTACACCCACCTTCAGGTGGCTATGCCTTCTTCTTTCGGACTTTGGTTCGGAGCTTATGCCGAAAGCCTTTCAGACGATATGCTGATGATGAAAGCCGCGTGGGACGTTACCAATCAGAACCCTCTCGGTGCGGCTGCGGGCTACGGCTCGTCCGCTCCTCTGAACAGGACGATGACCACGAAACTTCTCGGCTTCGATGATCTTGACTACAATGTCGTCTATGCTCAGATGGGGAGAGGCAAAACCGAAAGGATAATCTCTTTTGCTCTCTCTTCGGTGGCGGAGACTATTGGACGTCTCGCGGTGGACGGCTGCCTTTACACAAGCCAGAATTTCGGTTTTCTGCATCTGCCCGACTCTCTGACGACCGGTTCCAGTATAATGCCTCACAAAAAGAATCCGGACGTGTTCGAGCTGGTGAGGGCTCACTGCAACAAGATTCAAGGCTCCTCAAACACCATAAGGCTGATTACCGACAACCTTCCATCGGGCTATTTCAGGGATATGCAGCTGATCAAGGAAGTGTTCATCCCGCTTTTCTCGGAAATCGACGATTGTCTGGACATCGTAGCGTATGCGGTCACGAATATGGAGGTGGTCAAGGATGTGATGAAAGATCCGAGGTACAGACTCGCCTTCACCGTGGAGGAAGTCAATCATCTGGTAGGGAAGGGCGTTCCTTTCAGAGATGCCTATCGTCAGGTGGGCGCTTCTGTTCAGAATGGAACCTTCGAGTACCACGGAATATTGCGCCACACTCACGAGGGATCTCTCGGGAATCTGTGCAACGACAAAATTAAATCCAAGATGAACAGAGTCTTGGCTTCTTTCACCTTCGAAAAGGTCGAAAATGCCGTTTCCTTGCTGATTAATTGATTCATTTGCCCTATTTTACGGTCTAAAACACCGTTATTGACACATATCGATTTTTTTTGCTAAATTTGCTGTCGATATGCGGATTCCACCACAATAAACAATTGTTTACCCCAATGGATTAAACCGCATCCGTTTTTAGCTGTATTATTTGTGAACAAAAAAAGTCTTGTCATAGTCCTTGTGACTCTTTTAGTTTTGGTGGCTTTGGTGGCTGTCGCTGTCAGTTTTCTGTATTCCGACCGCTTCTTGGCTAAAGGTGAAGCAAATGCTTCGACTGAGGCTGAGGCTCTTTCAAGATACGGGCTGCTTCAGGCTATTCCTTCAGACGCTTCTTCGCTAATGGTTTTCAGAGATTTGAAAGATGCGGGTGCGATAATTGCGGATTCCACGAAAGTTCTCGGTGATTATCTGGTTTCTTCTCCTGAAGGAAAGTTTCTTCCTTTCATGAAGTCGTTGCTATCGTTGGCGGATCGGTTTCCTGCGTTGAAAAAAGCCTCGGCAGTACTTTCAATGCATTACAACGGGGAATTGACCCCTCTTCTGATTATTGGTTTGAATTCTTCTGACACTCTTGCCGCCGGAACCGCAGCGACGCTTGCAGATTCGTCCGGGCTGCACGGGGCTTTCTTTGTATGCCCGACCACTGTGACGGATTCGTCCCCGTTGTACGAGAAACTGCTGGTGGAAGTGTCTCCGTCAGAAACCATAATTAATTCATCCAAAAGACATATTTCGGAAGGACAATCCATTTTGGACAAGGTGTCTTTTACAAAAATAGCCTCAGAGGCCTCCGGAGAGAACGTGCTGTTCCTTTGTAATGAAGATGCGGGCATCCTGCTCAAGAGGCTCTTCACCAAGAAGTACCGCGTTTACGATGATTTCTTTTCAAATATGGCTGACTGGACTGCTTTCAGCCTCTCC
>Ga0172377_10006723_pt1 | contig 11861 bp, 5 predicted proteins | sample Pumphouse3metaG_FD_119749 | JGI IMG/M metagenome (GOLD analysis project Ga0172377, IMG submission 119749) | Leachate microbial communities from a municipal landfill in Southern Ontario, Canada - Pumphouse #3 metaG | ecosystem: Engineered > Solid waste > Landfill > Unclassified | place: Canada... | reverse complement strand
TGAGCGGAATTTCAATCCAACCGGCAGTTGCGGGCAGGACTACCTGGCCTTGATATACCTGACTAAGCTGAGCCGAAGGAACCCAGCTGCTGCTACTGGCAAATTGCGTCAGTGCAGTGTGTCCCATATAGATAGTCCAGTTATCAGTGGAGATGGCGTTGCCATTGCCGTTCCAGTAGTAATGCAGTTTTTGGATTCTTTGAGAGCTCGGAAGGTTGAGCTCGCTTTTCATAAAAATGCTTTGGCTATAGTTGTAGCCCATATTAGCGCTGATGGGTAATATCAGGTCGGCATTACCATTACCAATTATCACATAGCCTGCCGGCATAGCTTCTGCGCTGAGGCTAACGTTGTAATCTGTGCGGGTCTGATTATTTGTGATCCGCAGGTTTGCCTGGAGATTGCCTGTGGTGGTGGGGGTCAGATAGACCGGGATCTGTACAGACTGACCAGGTGCCAGAGCTACAGGCAAATTCCCGGTGCCGATGCTAAATTCAGCAGCGCCGGTGTTGATAAGGCTGATATCCCAAGATGCGATGTTCAGGATGCCACCTCCGTTGTTGGAGATGGTCACATACTTTGGACCATAATCAACGCCATGCATCACCGTGCCAAAGCTGATATTGTGTGGAGCATAGAACAGGACAGGGGTATCGGGTAGTTGATTGATGGTGATGTCGTCCAGGCTGATGTACCATGATAAACTGCTCGGCATTGTGCCCCCAATACCGATATAGTAAAGACCGGTAGTGTTGGGGCTGAAGATTCCGTAAAACCTTTGGTAATCACCATTGGTCAGCTCCGTTTGAGGGATGATCACCCTTCCCAGACCAAAAATGGAGGGGTCTGTGCCATATCTAACCTGAAGGAAGGCATTGGCATTGCTGGCTTTGTCTTGACGGGCATAGAGCTCCACACTATAAGCCTTGCCAGCAATCAGTTGCGCCGGCTTGCACAGATAAGATTCTGAGCCATTGCGCAGGCAGGCGTTCCATTGGCCAGTTCTGGGTGTCTTGTTGTAGCTTGTGACGTTATTGTTTGTCTTCCAGTATTGGTCTAGATATTGAGGGCCGGTGGTTTGGGTCCAATTCTTGATCCCGGCCGATTGATCGGTGTTACCGGTTTCAAAACCTTCCACAAAGGGGAAACTGACAATGGGAGCTGCCAGGGTTTGCCTGATACTAAAGTTATCTATCATCAGTTCATTATTTGCATTGGTTATGGTTGATTTTGCATAAAAAGCTACACTGTTATATCCCACATTTGCAAAAGGAATAGTAACTGTCATGCCTGCAGGAGGAATACTATTGAGGACATCAGGCGAACCCGCATTATCCCATTTGCGCACAATATTGGCAGGAGTCCACCAGTCCCCATTACCTATTAAAACTAAAAATTCATCGTCAATGCCGTCTGTCTGAGCAGGATTGTTTGATAGGCGAGTCATGAAAGCTACATCGAACACCAACTCAAAGCCAGCCGTAGGCAGATAGAATACAGGAGAAATTAACCAGCCATTAAAAGATTGATTAAGAATTATCCCGGCTGCTTTATTGGCGGGTATGGTGATATTTTTCCAGTTTTTTTGCACCCAGTCACCGGTGCCATCACTTTCCAAATATGTGGGAGTAGCCAGAACGCCACGTTGTTTTACCCAGCCAGGAGGAGGAAAGGGATCTGAACCCAGAGTCCCAAAATCATAAGTGGCAGGAAAGGTTTCTTCACCCATCCCGCTGAGGCCGACTCTATGAGAACCTGGGAAAGGACTGACAAAATCTAAATAGGCAGAATAGGGCACAATGGCAGTAGGCTCGAGCGCTACTTTTATTGTTTTAAATTCTCCATGCGCCAAGGTCCAGGGCAGAAAATTATAGTCCAAATCCAGAATGAATTTAGACGCATCGATTCCTCCCAACGTTGCGCCAGTAATAGTGATCGTGCCTCCACCATTATTATAAACGGAGACATCAGCGTATGAGCTTTTTGTATTTACTTTCACGCTGCCAAAATTCACGCTTAAAGGGGCTAAGCCAAAGGCAGGAGAGAAGGGCGTATAAGTTGCTGAGTTGGAGGATATATATATATTAGGACGAATCCGGCTAAGCACCCCAAGCTCTGTGGTGGGAGGGGGGTCATTTTGTTGAATCAATTGGTTGAGGTCTGCGAGCGGTGCACTGGATCCATACCATTGTGGAGATGTGAAATGGTAGTTTTCAGAAGTTTGTTCGGATTCAATCATGATTTGCAGGTTGTTCCCGGTATAATTGAAAGGAGTGTTAAGAACGATATATTTCCAGTTTCCAATACTATTATTAGCACCCGTTGAGTACCCCTCAAACACAGGTGTAAGCCCTGAGATCAGGCTTGGCCAAGGGACAGCAGGAGCAAGGGTCTCTGCAGTGGTCATTTTCATAAAAACCTTAAGTGGTATAGTATTCGAAAGACTTCCTGAAGAATTACCTATATTGAACCCAATAGCGTTTATTATGCAAGAGCCACCAATCTCACCAGGCAAATAAATAGAGGCACTGCGGGTATGTTTTGGTTGGCAGCATATGGGCTGCGCGAGAACTTTGGTATCCGTTCCAATCGTAATGATTTGATTAGACTGAGCAAACACAGCGCTCAAGAGCAACAAGGCGAGGCTGATTAAAATAAGCTTCTTCATAATCTTCACTCCTTAGAAGATGGATTGGGTTCTTTTGTTGGAAGAATGTTTTGATATTTGATGCAGAGAGCTTGTATCAAGCCCTTGTTTAATGATTAGAGGATTTATCGTGGTTGGCAGTGAGTTTGGGAGATTAAACTTCTTGGAGACAGCTTCCCTATCGGTGGACTTTACACCTTTGGGGTTTACACTCTGTAGTCTAATCCCTGGTTTGTAAGGCAAACAATAAATCGTGTTACTTTTTAGGATTGCAATTCCCTTTGACTCTATACAGTTACCTATTTCACTAGCACCAGATTCTTTACTCATGCAAAAAAGATGGCATAAAAACAACTGGAGCATCAACTAAACAAATACACTATTATGGCTGGCGAACTATATGTCAAGAGGAAAAGCAATAGAAACTGTTGCAGGTATGGCAGAAAGGATGACAGGTAATGACTTAGGGTGAAAACATGAATACTATTCACTCGTATAGATAGTTATTTTAAGGGGAATGCGACCACTATTAAAAGTGCTGCCCATTTGCATATTCGGGTGAGATGGGGTGTTGGAGTGATGAAGTGATGAAGTGATGAAGTGATGAAGTGATGGGGTGTTGGGGTGATGGAGTGATGGAGTGTTGGAGTGATGGAGTGTTGGAGTGATGGAGTGTTGGAGTGTTGGAGTGATGAAGTGATGAAGTGTTGGGGTGATGGGGTGATGGGGGAATAACGGCGTAGTGCAGCTTAAGTCTCAATAATCGCTTTTAAATCAGGTAAATCATGTTAATCAGCGTCATCAGCGTTCTATTATTATCACTGCCTTTCTCTGTGGTAAAAAGAAACACAATACTTACACGAAGATACCGTTTAGCAGGATTGGAATCCTGCTCTACATTGTTCTTTTCTCTCTTTTGCTCTTTTACTCTTTGTGAAAATCTCTCTGCTTTTCTCTGCTTTTCTCTGTGTTGAAAAGGAATCTTACACTTACACGAAGATACCGTTTAGCAGGATTGGAATCCTGCTCTACATCCAGTTCCACTCTTCCACTTCAGCAGCTTTAGAATGCTGCTCTACATTGCTTTTCTTTGCTCATTAACTCTTTGTCAATCAGCCCATTTATCCTAAGTGCATATTTATGCTATATTCATGCTCTTGCATCGGCATTATCTGGTTTGGCAACGCAATCTTGTTTAGCTGCTCCGTCAGGAAATCCAGCACAGGATATTCGGTGTAGAAATGCCCGGCATCAATAATCGGGATGCGACTATCCAGAAAGCTGTGATACGAGATATCTCCGCTGATAAATAGCTGTGCCTTGGCTTCCGCAGCGGAAAGCAGCGCTGCTCCCGAACCGCCACATATGGCAATCCTATCTATTTTGTCATCTTGCTTTTTACCTGCCAGCCACAGCTTTAGTTGGGGACAGGCGAGCTGCTGTTTTACCACTTTGGCAATCTCAGCGAGGCTACGGCTCTGTGGGTATTTACACACCAAGCCCAAACCGAAAGCGGGGTTGTGGTTTTCCAGCGGATGATGGGTGATCAAAGGAGTTTCATAGGGATGGGCAGAGCGGATAGCGTTTATTACCGCTACCAGTAAAAAGGAATCGCAGCTAAACTCCAAAGATGTTTCTTTAATGCCAGAAGAGCCATCGCTGAAGGGATTGCTACCGCTTCCTGCCACAAAATAGCCTTGCACATCATAAGCTGTGGCACAGCGGCTATAATTGCCAACTTCACCCGCACCGGCTTGCCAGGCTGCTTCGCAGATTCGTTTTGCGGTTTCCGGCGGGCAGTAGGTTTGGACATGATGGCTGATAGCGCCGCTTTCTACGCTTAAGGGGGATAACACTTCCAAGCCCAGCTTGTTAGCCAGAATGTGGTTCACGCTAATCTTTGCCACATCCAGATTGGTATGCAGACAGATTACTGCTATTTGCTGCTGGATAAGCTTGATGTACAGCGGATTAACAATACTTTTCACAGAGCGGAAGATGAGCGGGTGATGGCTGATAATGATGTCGCACTTCTCCTTTATCGCAATATCCACGGCATTAGGCGTTACATCCAGGCAGATTAAAGCCTTGGATACTTCCCAATCCCTATCGCCCAGTAACAAGCCTACATTATCCCAGCTTAACGCTAAGCCTAAGGGAGCAAAGCACTCTATGTGTTCTAAAACCTGCGAAACTTTCATTATCCACCTCTGAAAATCAGTTTGAGGTTATTATGAACAGTGGCGAAAACAGTCAAGCACAAACTGTTATCAGGTATCCCCCCATTTTTGATTGTCGTTTTCGTGCTTGCTTATGGATGAATAACACAAGTTAAACAACCGTATATCATCCGTATATTATATACGGTTGATATACGGGGGATATATGGAAGATATACATTGTAAAGCAAGAGGTAAAAACCCATTTTAGGTGTTTTTCATTTTCATAACCACACTCGCCACCAGTGTGCAGAGCCGAGGCGGATCTACACTTCCCGTAACCGCCTCGAGTGCTCACAGCCGGGGCGGCTGTGGTTACAATTTGTTTCGCTTGACATATCAAAGCGAATAAAAATAGGATAATTGGATGAGATGTACTTTAGGAATTGGCAAATGAACAACACCGATATAATTATCATTGGGGGAGGTCCTGCGGGCTTAGCAGCGGCTATCTCAGCCGGCAGAGCCTTTGGCAAACGACCAGGAAAAGTAACCCTGTTAGAGGGTAATCCCGCCTGTGGGCAAAAACTGCTGCTTAGCGGCAGTGGGCAATGTAACTTTACTCATCACCTTCCCGTGAACGAGTTTTTAGCACGTTGCAAAGAATATGCAAACTACCTGAAACCCGCCTATTACGGCTTTGATAACGATGCATTTTCAAGCTTATTGGCAGAGGCAGGATGCGCCAGCATTATTCGCGCTGATAACAAAGTATTCCCCCAATCCATGCAAGCCTCAGATGTGCGGGATGCAATGGTGGCAGAGGCGATAAAAGCCGGAGTCTTAATTTTAACGAATAGCAAGGTGCTCGAGATACACAAGCACGCCGAGAAAGGTTTTATCGTGGACATGGAGAATGGGCAGCAGTTAGCTTGTGAAAAGCTGATCCTTTCCAGCGGAGGGGCAAGCTACCCCCTAACCGGTTCTGATGGAAAAGCACTTAATTTTGCAAAGGCTGTGGGGCATAAACCTCAGCAATTCAGGCCGCATTTGCAAAGCGTTAATATAGAAAACTTTGATAGCTACTCAGCATGCGCAGGAATAAGCATTCCCAATGCTAAAGTTACGTTTAGCAGCGCAGGTAAGGGCGTCAGCGCGATAGGTGATTTGCTTATTACCCATACAGGATTTTCTGGGCCATTGATCTTAGATAACTGCTATAGATTCACCAAAGGCATGGAAATCTCTATGTGTTGGGTACCGGGAGGCAGAGAATTGATTCCCGAATTGCACAAAAAGGCAAAAAGTATGACTATCCTTAATGCTTTGTGGAATACGCCTGTGCCCAAGAATCTGCTGCGGGTGATTCTGGATGAAAACCACTTTGATAGCCAAACCACGATGAGTAGTTTGGGCAAAAAGCAAGTGCGCGAACTAGTCCAAATCCTGGTGGATTGTCGATACATAATATCACGGGTAAACGCTCTTAACACCGCCATGGCTAGTGCGGGAGGCATATTATTAACAGAGATAAATGCCAAGACGATGCAATCTCGTTTATGCCCCGGGCTATATTTTGCCGGTGAAATAATGGATTACGCTCTTCCCACGGTAGGCTTCAACATCCAGATGGCTGCATCCACAGGCTGGCTGGCTGGGCTTTCTGCCGCTAATACAGTATTCAAATTGAAATGTCATAAATCAGTATGACAGACGCCTCGGCTGTCAACCCCACACGAGGCGTGTGGGATTACGTTTATGGCATCTCTGCCAAAAATAAATGCCCCGGATTAACCGGGGCATTCTTTGTATTTATAGGGTTATGGGATTATTTCATTAACATCATTTTGCGGGTTTCGGTCTTGCCATCTGTGGACAAGCGATAGAAGTATAAACCGCTGGTAACACTGGCACCACTATTGTCTGTGCCGTTCCATACCAAGCTATTTCTGCCTAAATCAGCTTTACCATTCAAAAGGGTCTTTACAAGCTGTCCTTTTACGTTATAAACTGAAAGGTTAGCGTTGGCTGTTTTGGGCATATCGAAACTAATGGCAGTTTCTGGATTGAAGGGATTGGGATAGTTTTGGTTGAGCATTTTGGTAACTGGAGTAATAGTCTCATCGCTGTTTGCCACGGGATGGGGGAAAACAACTTGAATTTCGGTAAACATAACTCTGCCACCATCATTAGGGAATTCACCAGGGGAATGTGTATTCGATCCCCAAGTGTTATCGTCATAGAACATTAACCCAAGTTTACCAATCTTATTTTCACCTTGCATTCCCACGTATTTAATCTTGTCGGCGGGATAAACCCACATAGGCTTAAGACCGGCAAATTGGAGAGTCTCTTGGTTGTTGATAACGATGGGTTCGCTCCAATGATCGCCATTATCATCTGATACGGCAATGTAAATTTCGGGGGTATTGGCATATGCAGCATAATCAGTATCGGCAAATTTATTATAAAATCTGGCTCGCAGTGAATTCTGCCAAACAACTGCCAACATGCCATGGCCATTCTTTTCTGTAACCTTCATACTGTTGCAATGGAAAAACATCGCATTATCGTGTGAGTCTTCGTTCCAATAAGGAAAGTTCCAGTCGGTAACGATACCAGGGGAAGGAGTGCCAGTACTGTCAACGAAGAAAGAATCAACTACACCAAATGGCGCTTCCATATCCCAGGGAGTAAAAGTTTCATTAAAAGTATCCAAGGGATTCTGCTGGGGATAGATATCTTTGATGTTAAAGCTGTTGTTAACAGTATCAAACACTAGTTCTTTTACATATTGCAGGGCGGGATAGTAAGTATTTTTAACATTAAGATATCCCCACGACCCAGGAAAATGTATCTTGCCAACGTCGTCTATAGTGGCATTAAGGTGGTTGGAATTAATCAGTGACCAGTATAGCTGATCATCAGTCCATGGGATATTAAGGTCTGTGTCCATAAAATATCCTGGTCCGTTTTCGGATTCAGGAGGATTCCAGGTAGGAATATTGCTAGAGGATGTCACTCGGGTCCATTCGCCAACCCCATAATTAGTGTTCTTGAAAACATCAAGATCATCTTCGACAATTGCTGTTAGCGTGGAATCCATATCATGATAACCGATGTAGTAAACACTACCGCTATTATCACAAACAAGGGTATTATTGGGACGACGGAAATGATCAGGGTCGGTATGCCATGCGTCAAGAACTGGAATGGTAGTAGTCTGCCAATTCATGGCTACAGCATTCTCTAGATCGTCACCGCTAAAATCGGCAAATCTAATAAAAGCATTTTCGGAAGGCAAATCATCTGCTAGACGGTTTGTAACATTACGCGCTGACACATAAACCCTACGTTTACCGGCCACTGGTGAAGGGCCTATTTGTGCTGTGGGCCAGATAAATTCGTTGTCAGTAGTAGCGCCAATAGTCACGGGGTTATCTATTATTACTTCCAGATCGTTCCACAAACCATCACTGCCTTCGAAAAATGCATCAGAGATAAATCTGACTTCATTGCTGACATCAGTGTCTGAATTTGTATGCCAAGCATACATGGGTTTACCGCTTACAGGATCAACTGCAAGAGTGGGGAACCCTTCTTTTACGGGTACGGGCAATGATGTGATTTCTGTATTATTAATAACTTCTCCAGCGGGGGATAAGTATGCGTAATAAACGCGCCTTAACCCTGTGGGTGCTGTTTGACCATGATAGGTCATAAAATAACCGCCACCTGCAGATTCTGGAATGACCCGTAAGGGTAAGCCATTATAGCTACCAATCATGTAGTCATTGAAAGAAGTAAGCAAAGATGTGGGTGTTTTGGTAAAAATATAGTCTGGAGCATTGCGGGTTTTCTCCATCTGCATACTAGTCTGAGGTTGATCAATTGTCCGCTTCATAACAGCTTGCTTTACGTCATTAGCGTAAACAAGACCGATTAAGAGGCTAAGACAAGCGATGAGCATTAGTGTTTTTTTCATGTTATCTCCTTTTCTTATTACGAGTTAATACTAGTATCTCAATTTAATAGATACCCGATGAGCGCTTTTGATAAAGCTCTCTGTTAGATATCCCATATCTGTATAAGCGTAATCTACGTTAAAGATGCCAAGGCTGGTAGGTACTTGCCAACCGAGTCCTGCACTAAAACCATTAGAATCATAATTAATCTGATAGCCTGCACGGAAAAAGATATTGCCCATTTTGTACTCCGTGCCAAGATTCCAAGTTTCAGTGCGATCTATCACATTGTCAAGCTGAAGAGAAGCAATCCAATAATTCATCTCATCTCGCTTGATATCACCACTTATTCCCAGAGAGAAGCTCATTGGTATTTTACTGTCTAGTTCAGAGCTGTCCTCATCTATATCACCATCACCATCATTATCGAACAAATCGAAGGGGTCTTCGTCTATTTTCCCATCATCATCATCATCAACACGGTAACGAATGTCTGGCCCAAAGTTTTTTAATGCCATACCAATCTTAACGTTCTTCCAACCGGTATTATACATTGAACCAAGGTCAAAGGCATAATTATTTACGTAATACGTGTACAAGTTTTCTCTAAGGTACTTAGCTCCAACACCAGCCGAAAACTTGTTTGTAAACTGTTGAGCGTAGTTCAGCCCCATAGCTATACCGCTGTTGGTAAACTTCTCACCAGTTATATCGAAGGCTAATTCGTCTGTTACATCCATATCGTCCATATGCAAAACTGAACCATAGACTGCTACGGTTGAAACACCATTGGTAAATGATGCCGCAGCAAATTCTTGCATGATATTCGCCGGCCAGTTTGTATGTGAGACAAACACTTGGTTTTGATATGCAGGAGCCAATCCCGCGGGATTCCAATAAACTGAAGAGATATCATCAGTAACCGCAGTATAGGCTTCGCCCATACCAATTGCCCGGGCATCGATGCCTAGCTTAAGATACTGCATTCCTACTGTTCCTGTTTTCCCGAAAGGCTTCGCAGCCAGGATCATCGGTAACGCGATCATCGCTAAAGCAAGCATTGGAATTAGTATTTTTTTCACTGTTCCTCCCTTACTTTATAACAACGAATTTTCCGACTTTGATCTTGCCGTCGGTTTTGTTTTCAACAGAGAACAGATACACGCCGGGGGCGATAATCTGATTATTTTTGGACAATAGATTCCATGAGTGCATACCCGTTGCAGACATTCCTTTGTAAGGAGATGCTTTGGATATGGTAACTATATCAGTTTCAGTGGCACCTTCGTGATCAAGCTCTTTTACTAAATCACCAGCAAGAGTATAGATGCGAACAGTACATCTCTTGGGAAGGTTTACGAACCACAATCTACGGCTCTTATCTCCCTTTTTATCGCTTTCTATACGGCCATCGAACTTACTGCGCCCGATATATGGATTGGGGATAACCATAATGTTATCCATTTTTTCTTTGGCGACACTACCAGGGAAAAACACTTTCATGTTAGCGTCAGAATCTCGACCAGATTCCAGAGAGCCAAGGGGTACCGAAGGTATTCCTCTATCATAAGCCGTAACTGCAACGTAATATTCCTTACCTTTAGGAGGGTACAATATTTCTGATTTATAATAGCGTCTAGCCAATCTTTGGCTTTTGAGTCTCTGTATATCAGCATCTGAAGGAGTAACACCCACCGCATATCCCAAACCAGGCAACGGTATTAGTTTGAATTCATAAAGCTCGTCAAACACATCTTGGCTAATATCAGGATGCATAAATAAGCGTGACTTCAAAAGTTGACGCAGTGCAAATTGACTATCCCCAGGATATGCGACATCGATTTTACCAGCTTGCAACAGCAGATCAGGATCACCATAGTTCTTGTCGGGATCGTAGATTGGGTATCCGTAGAAATTGTCTGTGCTGGTAAGTGGTACAAGATCGTAGGTATCGTTGAAATGGTAGAATTTGGTATAATCACCAGGATTACTAGGTATCCAAGCGTTTTTATTGGGTAAATCGCTATCTATTCCCTGGTAGCCACCAAAATCGCGATATGACGTGGGGAAGTTATTATTAATATCGTAATCTGTTTTATCCTGTAAAGTTTCAACCTTGTCCCAACGTTTCACCATTTCCCAATCTTCTCGGCTACCGCTTCCGCTTCTTCCCCACACAGTATAACCTTGGAAATCATGACGAAGCCGATAGGCAGTATATGGATTTATCAAGGCTTCATTATTATATCTCAAGGCAGGGGGTAGAGACTCATCGGGTCTGAACTGTTCGGGAATTCCTGCATAATCGGGAAGGAATAGATCGGGATCGCTGTCCAAGCCCGGAACGTTTTGTTCACCGGGAAATTGCCAGCCCATAATGCCAGAAGTAACAGTCATAGTATCTTCAGAGAATTCGCTTCGGTTATCCCAATACAAATCTATTCTAACACCACCATCATCTGCAATTTCCGCATACATTTTAGGGATTTCAGGTGGTTCCGGTGGATTATAGTGAGGGTAGATATCGGGCTTAACCACGTCTATTAGGTCCTGAGCTTGTTTATAAATCGTGCTTGCCCAGTTAGCTGATTTTTTTAATTCTGGTATGGTGTCCCCTGGGAAAACTGCTACCACGATCTTCATCGTCTTGCCAGGTGCCAGGTCCCATTTTAACTCGGGATTGTTATAATCAGCAGTTCCGGGTTGAGCTCCATAAAAAGCGAACAAAAAGCGTGTATCATTTGCAGTTTGTTGCACATACTCGGTTTCACTATCCAGTTCTGGTCGTAAAGCAAGATACTTGTCTGCATTGGGATTCCTGCCCGTTAATAACCAGTACTTCTCATTGGCTGTTTTATTGGTAGGGGAAAGGTCTAAGGGATCAGAATCATCTGGCCCTGCACCTACTACCCAATACCAACAATGGAACTTCAGTTTGTCGGGATCTGGAGTACATACTTTTGCTCCCACATAACCTGGGCTAAGCCCACCATCAAAATCTGCATCAAAGGTATAAGCAAACTCGAAGCCAGGTCCTTTCACATAGCCAGATTTGTCATCGGCTGCTTTCTCTGGTCCCCAAGTTTGCGG
>Ga0172377_10006718_pt1 | contig 11864 bp, 10 predicted proteins | sample Pumphouse3metaG_FD_119749 | JGI IMG/M metagenome (GOLD analysis project Ga0172377, IMG submission 119749) | Leachate microbial communities from a municipal landfill in Southern Ontario, Canada - Pumphouse #3 metaG | ecosystem: Engineered > Solid waste > Landfill > Unclassified | place: Canada... | reverse complement strand
CATCACATTTTTAGATCTTGGCCTCACATCAATTTTTACTTCCATAAACTGCCTCTTTAAACAAAATTATCACGCCTTAATCACACAACAGACTTGTAATAGGGTAATTCTTCATTAAAAAGCTTTTGAAGCAGATATTCTGTGAGCATCACCAAGCTCTTCATCAGCAAAAGAATAGTCAAAACGCCATGCATCGCGCTTAAAGCTCGCACCAAGAGTCAAATCACCGTCATGAGAACCCACCCTGAGCGCTGCAAAATCTTGAATCCAATATTCAGCACCTGCAAAAACTTTTAAATCCATATCTTCAACTTTGTTAAAGTCGGCAGCAACAGTAAGCTTGTCATTACAGCGATGAGCCAAACCAAAGGTTGTAGTCACAGGAACCTTATCTTTCGCCTTCGAATCTGTATCCCATTCTAATTTTTCTCCGAGATCTCTGACACTGAGGCCTAAAGTCGTCTTTTTGTTGTAATCATACATTAAACCGAAATCCATACCCCAAGAGTCTGCTCTTTTATCAAATAATTCCTGTTTCAAATACTTAACGTTAAGACCGGCATGGAATTTGTCACCGAAACTTTTTGCATAAGACGCATAGGTATTCTTTTCAGAATCTTCAAAATAACTGAATATCTTCACATATTTCCCGTCGTCTGTCATCACCGGGTTTCCGGTATTGTCAACTCTGGTTTCCGGAATTCCGTCAACACCGAAACGAATGTGTGAAATTGCAGCAACACCTTTTCTTTTACCATTTTTATCTTTTAGCACATGTGCATAATTGAAAAAATTATACTCACGATCAAGAGTAAGGTTTGCATGCATGAACGAACCTTGGTCACGATTCAATTTCGCAAGACCTGCCGGGTTCCAGAAAGACGCGGTAGAATCATCGGCAACCGCAGTAAAAGCGCTTCCCATGCCCAAAGCACGAGCACCGACACCCATCTTCAAATAAGCTCCGGCCTGGCCGGCTGATTCTGCTGCAAAGCCTGTATTTATCGCGCCAAATGTCATAGCTACCAAAAACAGGGTTTTAAAGACCTTTTTCATATTAATTCCCCTTACAAGTCAATAGAACTAGTTACCCTCTTATTTCGGCATATTTTACAATTTTATGAACAAATAATATTTAAATAATAAAAAAAAAGAATTCGGGAGTTTAACCCGAATTCTTTTTTTTGTTCAAAATATATTATTTTTCTTGGCTTCTTGCTTTATCTAAGGCCTCTTTCACCTCTATGGTTCTGGGGTCATTTTCGCCAAACTCATTTTTGAAGTTTAAATAATTTATGAAAATGCTGTTAATGTCAGTTTTAGCAGAGCTCTGCCATTCTTTGTCACTCCAGTCAGCTCGCATCTCTTCGAGATTAAAATTAAACTTATTGCTCAAAGTTCTGTTTTTATCGCAACTAACAGCCTGACCGGCAGTTAACAAAACGCCTTTGCCCGGAACTTTACTGTTAGCAATAACAGCTCCTTCAAACACAGAAACAGAAGTTTTTTTGCGTAAAGAAACCGCAACCTCAAACTCTGTACCCCTAATTCCTGCAACAAGAGACGGAGTCTCAATTCTGAATTCGCTCCCGCGCTTTGTGAATTTATACCAAGTCTTACCCTTAAAAACTCGAATACTGGTTGGTTGAACCTCTACGAGAGTTCTTTCTTTGATTCTCATGGTGGTACCATCGGTGTAAGTCAACACAGTCTTAGACTCTTTTAACGTCTCAAGCAAATCACCGGCATACAACTGACAAGAACGACTTATTACATCTGATTTAGTGCTGCCCACGCGAGTCAACTTAACCTGCCCCGACAGTATCTCAAGTTTCGCATCAAGCACTACAAGAGGGTTTTCAGCGAAAACCGAAGAGCAAGAAAGAAGAAAGATAAATACCAAAAAACACATAATACTGCGTTTCATCGTGCATAACCTCCAAGGCCGTAACAGGCTCAGTTTTTTTTCAATTGTCTAAATTATAAGAATATAAAGGCAAAGTGTCAATCAAACATAAATTTTAGGCATAAAGATTTAACATAAGCATAATACACTATTTAAGCCTTTTATGGTATAATTTATGAAAATTTACGCTTGGGTACAGAAATTATGATAATCGCAGGCCTCGGAAATCCGGGAAACGAATATGAATTTACACGACATAATGCAGGTTTTTGGGCTCTGGACGTTTTAGCGCACAAATTCAAGACTGAGTTTAAGCAAGATAAATACAACTCTTTAACCTGTACATTTAACTTTAGAGGTCAAACTCACACCTTGGTAAAGCCCCTTACGTTTATGAATCTTTCGGGCGATGCTATCGCACCGCTTATGAGACGAGAAGACCTTTTACCGCAAGAACTGCTTGTAATAGCAGATGACATCAGCCTCCCACCGGGAAAAGTCAGACTGAGACAAAGCGGCAGCGACGGCGGACACAACGGCCTTAAATCAATTATTTCCCACATAGGGCAAAACTTTTGGCGACTCAGAATAGGAGTTGGTCAGCCTTACACGGCCGAAACCACCCAGCACCGACAGCTTGTTTCCCATGTTTTGGGCAAAATATCATCCGAAGAAGGTGATGTTTTCCAAAAAATACTTGCCGAAATGCCTGATCTAGTAAGAATGTGGCTCATCGGAATGGGTTCGAAAGCCATGTCAAAATACAACTCGTTGAATTACAATGAAAAAGTCGAAGATGTGCTGAAACCCCGAAAAAATGACGAATAAATGAATATAAGATTTTACACAGACATTGCGTTCATTATTTTTTCTTGGCTGATTATGTTCGCAGCATACAGCGGCTGGGGGAATAAATTAGTCTGTTTGATGAAACTTGATTTTGCCAAACATGATAAAGACTTTGCACCAAGTTGGTTGGGTTGGTCCTTTTCAATTTTATTTTTCAGTTTAATCAATTTAGTTGTTCCGATAAATTTATATTCTTCATTTTTATTTTTTCTGTTCGGAATACTTTTTTTTACTAAGAACATTAAAGAATTATTATCTCGACTAACCCTTAAAAAATCGCTTTTGCCGGTAATATTCACCATATTGATTGCCATAATAGCAATGCAGCTGCCTTATTGCTACGATACGGGGCTGTATCATTTAAACAGCATCAGATGGCTAAATGAGTATCCTCATATAATAGGCATAGGTAACCTTCATCACAGATTGGGCTTTAATCAGTTGTTTTTCACTTATATTGCTCACTTGAACTTCCACCCCTTATTTAACAACTACGCATTTCATGTGGCAAACGGCTATTTGTTTGTTCTATTAGGTATACAATTGCTCTTAAACAAAAATGCTATATCTGTAATTCTTTTTGCGGCAATGTTTTTTGTACCCATGCCAATTTATTGGCTTGCCTCCTCCTCACCCGACTTATCTTCGACCGTGCTGCAACTTACCGCATTTTATTACTTTATTAAACTGTTGCGCGAAAAGTCTTGTTCGGAGAAAAGGGAAACCTATATCGCATTTATAGCTGTTATTGCGGCGGTTTCTACTGTTATCAAGCTCAGCAATGCCGCGTTTTCTATAGGACTTGGCCTTACAAGTTATTTACTGGTCAAACGCTCCGACTCAAAGGTGTTTTTCGGCGGGCGTCTTATCAAAGCCTTTACTTTTATTACTATTCTTCTTGTTATTTGGTTCTGCCGAGGATACATGGGAACCGGCTACCCACTCTTCCCGACCGGAATAGGCCGCGCAAGCGTCGATTGGGCACTTCCCGAAAAGCTTACCCAAATTGCTGAAGAAAGAATTTATTGTTTTGCACGGCTCAGAAGCTACGAATTTGACTCACCCCTGCTTAAAGATTATAAGTGGATTAGACCCTGGCTTGAAAACATAGTCTATGATATAGAAGGCAATTTCGAGGGAATCGCCTCTGTTTCCTTTGTTTGTATATCGCTGGCTTGTTTCGCTATTTGGCTTATCAAGGCTTTTTTTAAGACTAATCAAAAAGAGAACAGCTTTATATTATTTTCATTGTGGACAGCACAACTGCTCTCAATTATTTTTTGGTTTTTTACCGCCCCCGATATTCGCTTTGCTAACGGCCTATTCATAACATTTTTTTTAACAGGCACTCTTTTAGTCAAATCGGTTTATTCAAATCTTTCGCTGCCACAAATGGGAAAAAACCTGCTCCTGCTTTTATCTTTTCTGTTTTACACACTATTGATAGGTTTTTATGTGTCAAGCGATTTGTTTTATTTGAGAGGCATAATTAGGCTTCCAAAAGTTCCTATGACAGAAAAGGTTACAGATTCGGGTCTAAAACTTTTAACACCGCAATTCAAAGATCAGTGCTGGGATTCAGATATTCCGGCAACTCCGGAGTATGACCCAAAAATATCTTTAAGAGGCGAAAGCATTATAACCGGCTTTAAAATGACTCAATAACTTGGTTAACAAGAGGCAAATAGCCGCTTTCCGGAAAAAGACTTCTCATCAGTGCGATAACTCTTGCGGCCTCAGCTTTGTTTCCAAGCTCGGTAAGTATTCTGACAACATAATACAAAGAACCTTCTCTTACAGCTTGGTTAGGTGATGTTTCAAAGGATTTTTTAAAGCCGAAATAAGATTTTGTTAAAAGACCCATGGCGTATTGCGAATATGCCGATAAAAACTCATATCTGTCAACAGGCACATTTTTGGGATCGGGTCTGATTTGTTTTAACAAATGCAAGGCTCCCTCAGGATTTCGCTCTTGAATAAAACATTCTGCCAACAAAAAAGCAGCCCGTTGGAAATCAGAGTCGTTCAATCCCCCATATAGCGCATCTGACAATACTAAGCGAGCAGACAAGAACTCTCCTTCATCAAAATACTGCATACCTCTTACCAGATTTTCTCTTGAATCTACTCGCCTTGAATTATCAATCAGTGTATTCTTTATGAAAGAACCCGCATATTGATTCATAACCTCTTCTGTTAAACCATTAAAACAAACCGACAACTCTTTTTCTACGTTTCCTGACTTCATAAGCCTTTTTACAAAACGATGCAGCGCATTGCTGCCGAAGCTTTTAAGCAAAAAGCGGATTTTTAAGTAATTCTCAACATATTTTTCAAGAGAGATGGGGTTTCCGTCTATATTCTCGTCTTCGCCACCGATTTTATTGATGTCAAAGCCGCGTTTAGTAAGAGCTTTAATACGCGCTAATCCCTGATCGGCTGCATGGACCGCCGTCCCTTCCTTTATCCACATAGGCAACTTGTCATACTCTTTCAATCCCATAATATCTGCCATTACAGCGTGAGTCATTTCATGAGTCATCTCTTCAAGAAGAGTTGCCTGTGCATTTATTAAAAAGTCTAAATCTAAGTGAATATAATGAACAACGGTTTTATTTGTTGTTCTCATTGATTGGCGTTTTCCGCGAAGTCTGATTCCCTTGTATGTTAAATGATCTGAAAAAATCACAATCACATACATTTGTTCGCGAGGCGAGATGCCTAAACTTTTGTGTATTTTCAAAAATGATTCTTGGTACACATAAGGCAGGTCGCTCAATATTTTAGCATACCCCGGATGATTATAAAAACGCCCGCAATAACTTGTATCAATGTGTAACACAGCAAAAAGCGAAGGTGTTAACAAAAAGAAAAACAAAACAATATAAAACAATTTTTTAGTCATGTTGTGATTCGGCGTATATTTTATCTCGGGCAAGATGTATTGAATTACTTAAAGATTTATTCAAAATAACTTCGGGATCAGCCAAAAGTTTATTTAATAAGTCTATCGGATTTTTAAGCAGACTCATTGAATTTAAAATCATAATATAATGAAAATGTATCTCGGGAGATTCATCTACAACATCTCTGATAGCATTAATTTCTTCAAGGGCTTCAATATATCTGCCATTTTTATAATACGCCCAAGCCAAAGTGTCTTTATTAAAAATTTGATTTGGCAGCAGCTCTACTGATCGTTTTGCAAGTTCAAGAGCCTGTGGAAGGCTCTCGTTTAATTCTAAAAGTAAAAAACTTAAATTATTCAATAAAACAGCATCATCAGAAGACTTTGAAACAGCTCGTTTATATGCTTCTACAGCCTCTTTTAACATATCATACTTAAGATACAGGCTACCTATATAGTTATTTGCAAAAGGCTCGTCCAAGCGGCTATCAATAGCGCCATAGGCGTATTTCAAAGCTTTTTCTTTATCGTTATTTTTTGAATATGCAACACTGAGATAATAATTTATCATAAGCGAATCCGGAAAAATTTTATGAGCTTTTTCCAAAGATTTTATAGCTTCTTCAAGGGTTCGGAATTTATAATCCGAGTCAATTGTTATAGAACCGTGCAAAAAAAGCAATTCAAAAGAATCGGGTTTTGTTAGCAAAGCCTTTTCTGCAACTTCAGTAGCTTTTTCCACAAGGCCAAAATTATAAAGCATTTGCACCGCAACTGTTTTTTTGGATTCAAACTGACCATAGGCAAAAAAAACACCCACGGAGATTGAACATAAAACAATAATCAGCAGAGGAAGTCCCACAAACAAGCTTTTTTTTCTGTTATCAAGCGTGTTCAAACGGCCTAAAATTGCATATTTGGCAACAACAAATGCTGTAGTGAAAAATATAGAGGGCAAAAGCAAAATCATGAAAAGATTAGATTTTTCTTTTGCAATGACATCCGGAGGAAACATCAAAGGAACCCCGCCATACTTTAGATTTAGGCTTATATAAACAACAAAAGTCATTACAACAGAGACCAAAAAAGCGAGGAGCGACGCCTCAAAATATCCTCGAACACCGGGTTTAACGGCGAAAAGCCAGCATAAAGAAGCAAAAACCAAGGTACCGGCGATATAAGCGGCAATAAGCTCACCGCTTAAAACACTGCCGTAATAAAACGCTTCCTTTACTCCTAAAACTGCGAATAAAAACACTGTACAAATAAACACCGATAAAGGGAAAAGAAAAAACAAAAGTCTTTCTCTTCTTGGCTCATAGGTGCTTTTTAAATAAAAGCCGCAAGAAATACAGTAATTAAAAGCTTCTCCTGTTTCTTGACCACACTCTTTGCATTTATTCACGCTTAAGCAACCTCGTGTATTTCGCCCACAAAGTTTTTTTGCATCATAGATTCGATAGTAGAAATATCGTCTGACTGCCCCAAGACCCACATCAGCTTAACCATAGCAGTTTCAGGTGTCATATCCATGGCAGGTATTGCAGCTGCATCAAGGGCAGCACGGCCGACCTGATACAGTTCCATTTCGGTTGAACCTAAGACACACTGAGTACAAACCACGACAGGGACATTATTTGCGCTTGCCTTACTTATCGAAGAAACTAAAGAATATTCACCGTTCGGGATATTGCCTGCTCCATAGCCTTCAAGCACTATTCCGTCATGATTTTCTGCCATAAATTCAAAGACTTCGGGTTTTAAGCCCGGATAAACCGGCAAAAGAGCAACGTTTTTATTTAAAAAAGCTCTTAACAAGGGCTTTTTTCGAGTTCGAAGTTTTGCAAAACTACTGAATTTAATTGAAAGCCCAATGGAGCCCAATGGAACATCGTTAACCGAAACAAATGCCTGCATATCAAAAGCAGACATTTTTTTTGCACGTGTTCCTCTGATTATTTGTGAACCAAACACAACCGCAACCTCTGCCAAATCAGATATTGCGACTCTGAATGCGTTAATAAGGTTAGCGCGTCCGTCTGAGCCGATATCTTCTAACGGAACCTGAGCACCCGTAATTATTACGGGCTTGTTCAACTCTTGAATCATAAAAGAAAGAGCGGCGGCAGTGTAACAAAGAGTATCAGTTCCGTGTGCTATAACAAAGCCATCATATTCTTTAAATCGTTGAAAAATTGCCTTGGCTATTGCAATCCATAAATCCGGGGTAAAATTACTTGAATCCATATTTACCAACGGCAATATATCGACATCTGCCAAAGTTTTAAGTTCGGGGATTTTTTCAAGCAATGCCGAAGCATTTTCGCAGGGAGAAAGACTTCCTTGTTCGTTGCGTAACATCGTAATAGTTCCGCCTGTTGTAACAAGCAAAACTTTGGGTTTTACACCCCTTCTTTCAGATACCATCTTCATCATTTCCTTTAGAATTTATATTCCAAGCCAAAATTCAACCTGCTCTTTTTGGCAATATCATCGGCACGCAATTCAAAACGAATGTTTTCAGATAATAAATAACCTACTTTTAAACGAATTTCAGAGTCTCTTGTATCAATAAAGTCTAGCGAGAGTCTTAAATAACGCGACATCACATAATCCATACCCAATCCTACTTTAGAGCTAATAATACCCGCCCTTTTTATGAATTTGGTGTCTGCGTCTTTTGCAATCATAGCATCCAGATTATCTTCGCCGCCCACATCTTCTATTCCTATACGATAGAATCCTTTATCGCTCGGATAAAGATCTACACTTATATCTGAAAGCAACTCATCAGCATCTTTGTCAAATCTAAGCATATATTTAAAATCTATTCGGGTCTGACGTATATTTAAGAATACTTTATCTACAGCTTGAGCAAGTTTATGCGCATCATCAAGAGCAATATTAATTTTTTCTCGAACTTGCTTATCAACAATAATCTCTTTTATCTCTGTGCTTATCTCTTTCGCATTATCTGAAGTTTCTCGCAAAGACTCAACCATTGCCCTGACATCATTTGTAAGTTTATCGTTAGTATTTAGTTTTTCTAACATGGAGTCAAGTTTTGCGGTCAGCCCATTAACATTGTCGACAATATCAGCAAGCTTATGGGCGTTTTTATCAGTTATAGAACTTAATTTTTCGCTTATATTTCTAAAGTTTGCAACTAATTCGGTTACATCCTCACGGCTTTTCTCTATACCTTCGTTAACTTGCGCCAATATTTTGTCGAGATTTTCTGCAATACTGTCTGTTCTTTTTCTGAGAGATGCAACGATTTCGTTAATGTTATCAGAGGCAGAAGCAGCGTTTCTAAATATTACCCTTGTATTTTCTTTCAATTCCGGGTCAGAAATTATATCTCGCGCGGACTCGGTTAGCTCCTGCAATTTTTGTATAAGCTGAGTACCTTTTTCAAACATTTCGTCCATTCTTATTGGGTCTGTTCCCGAGACTACTTCTCCGGGGGCAACGTAAGGCGAAGTATAATCTCGTGTCGGCATTATTTCGATATACTTTTCACCCATTAAACCGGCGGTAGAAATGGTAAAGGCACTGTTTCTTCTTATATAAAACTTTTTGTCAGATATATAACAAAACACATATACCTGGTCGTCATTAAACTCGATCGAAGTAACTTTACCGATTTTAACCCCCGACATTGAGACAAGAGAGCCCTTGCTTAAACCATTAACAGAATAAAAGCTAATTATAAATTCATAGCCTTTTTCTGTAAAACTAAAATCACCTATTATAAAAACAAGGTATGAAAGCAGCATTAAAGCCGCGATAGTCATCAATCCCACTTTAGTTGTCGATTTCATGCAACTCTCCTGTATTTACAGCTGTGTCATCGGGCCTTGAGCTTCGCCGCGTATAAACTGCTGCACCATTGGATTTGGTGAATTTATCATATCTTCACGTGTTCCGATTTCTACGATCTGGCCGCCAAAATGCAATGCAACGCGGTCACAAACGCGAAAAGCGGAATTCATATCATGTGTAACCACAATCGAAGTCACTCCCAGACGCTCTTTCAAGCTCAAATGCAGTTCATCTATAGCTGAAGTCATGATGGGATCAAGACCTGTTGTAGGTTCATCATACAAAATTATTTCGGGTTCCATGGCTATGGCTCTCGCTAAACCGACACGCTTGCGCATACCGCCCGAAAGCTCTGACGGCATAAGATAATTTGTGCCGGGCAACCCAACCATTTCAAGTTTTTCTGAGACAATATGATGAATTGCCCGGTTAGAAAGCCTGGTATGTCTTCTTAAACCAAAAGCAACATTTTGCTCAACATTTAAAGAGTCAAAAAGAGCCGCAGATTGAAAAAGCATTCCCATTCTCATGCGCAAAGCATCCATCTTTTTCTGATCAAACATCGTAACATCTTCGCCGTCAATTAACACTTGCCCGCTATCAGGCTTCATCAAACCAATTATATGCTTCAACAAAACGCTTTTGCCACAGCCCGAAGGCCCTAATATAACAAGAGACTCGCCATCGTAAATTTTTAAATTTACACCTTTTAATACGGCTTTAGGCCCAAAACTCTTATGTAAATTAGAAACAATTATCATTGAAGATACGCCACATTAAAATTATTTATTCCAACCGTTAAGAAGTAATTAACGGCCAGTATCATCATAATCGAGACTACAACAGCGTCAGTTGTACTTTTTCCGACTCCCTCGGCACCTCCGACCGTTGAGAAGCCCTTATAGCAACCTATCACCGCGATAATTGCTCCAAAAATAGAGGCCTTAACAAGGCCGCCCATTAAGTCCTGAATAAGCAACATATATAAAATTGAATCAACAAAAGAGGTAAAAGTCAGCCCAATTTGGTAAACAGCAACAATAGAGCCGCCTATCATTCCGACAACATTTGTAAAAACAGTAAGCATAAAAAGCATTATTGTGCAGCCCCAAAATCTGGGAACAACTAAATAATCTACGGGATTAGTGGCTAAAGTCTCTAATGCGTCAATTTGCTCGGTTATTTTCATGGTTCCGATTTCAGCCGCAATTGAGCTTCCAACACGGCCGGCAACAACAATTGCCGTTAAAATAGGCGCAAGCTCTCTCGCCATTGCAAGACTAACAACGCCGCCCACATAGCTTTGAGCGCCCATTTGCGCAAACTGATACCCGATCTGTACGACCAAAACCGCACCTGTTGACACACCGGTAATAACAACCATTAATAGTGAGTCGACACCAATTCGAGACATTTGCTCGATTAAATTTTTAAAATCGAATTTTCCGCTCTTTAAATTATGAAAAGTCCAATACAAAGTCTGCATAAACAATATGCTCATGCGACCCATCGAATCTATAAATTTACCTGCATAATCTCTTATAAGGTTCATTATTCCTCGCTCAGAGTTAAAGTGGTATCTATTCTTCCGGAAACCACCAAATTCGTTGGTTGTATTTCGAAATCATTACCGTTAAACTTTAACTTTTTGTTTTCATCGCCCTCAACAGTCAGCTGGAAAAGGATGTCAGAATTTTTTGGAGAATTAACCCAAGACCTTATAACCGACTCAAAACCGGCCGCCCCATCATCGCTAGACTTAAAATCCTTATGCGACTTAGCATCTTTAGATTCGCCACCAAGCACAGAAGTTAATATGTCTGAGTCTTCTGATTTTGTGTTAAGACCGTAAACCGACAAAACCAGATTTTCCCTGCCCATGTCTTGAGGCATAGGAAGTTTAACTTTTCTGACAAACTTTTTCTCTCTGAATGGCTTCAACACGACTTCAACTTCTAAGATCCCGCCACTTGACACTGAGGTGTTTTTAACTTCAACCTTTTCTATTTGAACAGTTCTGCGACGTTTTTCAAGTTCAATCTTAAGAATTAAGCGAGTAGGCATAACTTCCTCATGTTCGCTTTCAGTAACCATTTCAACTAAACTTGAAACTTCGGAAGTAAGAGACTGAATAATATCGTTTTTGGAAAAAAACAGATTTTCTCTTCTGAAACTGTGATTTTTACCTGCTTTTGAAACGCAATCAAGCCCTATGCTCATCTGCGCAGTCCCCGCTCCGACACGGTCCACAACTCCTTCAAGAGCCTGGACAAGAGTCGATTCAAGAACCATTCCAAACACTGACACATCTTTCACTATTTGGTAATTAATGTTTCTGTTTATGCGCAAATCTTTATCAAAAACATCAATGCTTAT
>Ga0172377_10006715_pt1 | contig 11865 bp, 15 predicted proteins | sample Pumphouse3metaG_FD_119749 | JGI IMG/M metagenome (GOLD analysis project Ga0172377, IMG submission 119749) | Leachate microbial communities from a municipal landfill in Southern Ontario, Canada - Pumphouse #3 metaG | ecosystem: Engineered > Solid waste > Landfill > Unclassified | place: Canada... | reverse complement strand
TTATTTTAAGTAATCATATACTTCATTGCTGCGTCGTGCCATTTCGGTCATGTACTAATCGTACACTCCCTCATGTTTCTCCTTGCGGCTTCGTATCTAATCACTTAAAATAAAAAAATCATTACTGTTGATGAACCTTTTAGAATAAGAATAAGATCAAGAATAAGATTTAAGAATTTACCTGAATATACTTCATTGCTACGTCGCTTAGCCTCGGTCATGTACCCAAAAGTACACTCCCTCGCTTCGCTCCTTGCGGCTTTGTATCTAATCACTTAAAATATAAAAACCATTGCTGCTATGAACATTCTATAATAAGAATAAGAATAAAATTTAAGAAGATACTTCATTGCGGCGTTGCTCTGCTTTGGTCATGTACCCAAAAGTAAATTCCCTCGCTTCGCTCCTTGCATCTTCGTTTCTAATCAATTAAAATGTAAAAAGGTTTGCTGCCAGGAGTTTTTTATAATAAGAATAAGAGTAAATTTTAAGAATTTAATTTAATATTCTTTATTGCGTCGTTGCTTAGCTGCGGTCATGTACTAATAGTTTTGTAGCATTAATTTTATTTAGTTCAATAATTCTTGTTTTTACTTCTTTATTTCTAATTTATTATACTTCGATAATATACTTTTCTTACGGATTGCTATACGTTAGAAGTATTTATCTATGTTAATCATTACTGTTTTTAATTTTAGTTTTTGTTAAAAAATTAAGAATTATAATACGCTACTGATTGTATGTTGCAAAACAATTATTGAAATGGTAAATTTTAGCATAACTTTGTAGTAAATTTAAAACAAAAATCATGGTATTTCTAAAAATATTTGGTATTACACTTCTTTTTATTGTTGTAGCGTTTGTAGGTCTTGCTACAAAGATTATATTAAAAAAGAACGGGCGATTCCCAAATACCCATGTTGGCAGGAGTAAGGAAATGAAAAAACGTGGAATTATAGGATTCCAAGCCTATGACAGAAAAGTTCAAAGAGAAGCCTGGCATCATGAAGTTGTGGTTAAAGATGATGATTCTTCTTGTTGTGGATGTGGCCTAAGTGAAGCAGAAATTTGTGCAAAATAATTAAGACCTTTAAAATTTTAACACTTTATTTTCTGACTTATATTTATATATAAATTTTTATATTTTGTTGAATAAACAACTTATTTATTTAATTTAAATCAGATATTGAATTTAATTCGGATACTATAATATGTTAACACTTAAAGTCTACTGTGATTTTAAGTGTTTTATTTTTTTTGTCCATATTATTGTTGGACCTATATTAATAATTACGTTATCTTTTTAAAATAATAAATTTAGAAATGGAGTTTATTTATAGTTCTTTATTAGAAATCTTTTGAATCCCCCTGAGACATATGTTTTTGTATTTCCGTTTTTATCGGAGTAAATGAAATAAACTTCAAGGTCTTTTCTTTGTTTTAAAACCTGAAGAGAGCTATCAAGTCCCATTATCATAAAGGCAGTAGCATATGCGTCAGCTGTCATACAATCATTACATAAAACAGTAGTGCTTAACATATTTTGTCTGGCAGGATAACCTGTTTTAGGATTAATTTCATGGGCAACTTTATTTCCGTTTTCATCAATGTAATAATTCCTGTAATTTCCTGATGTAGCAAGGGCTTTGTTTTTTAATGAAAGAATTGCCTTTAATTTCTGATTATCAAAAAAATTGTCATCATCCGGACGGCTTATGCCGATTCTCCAACTCTTGTTTTTATCATTACAACCTTTTGCCACTACTTCTCCGCCAATTTCCACCATATAATTAAGGCATCCCTCTTTTTTAAGGTATTCTCCTGTTTTATCACAGGCAAAACCTTTGGCAATAGCACTGCAATCAAGCATTATTCCTTTATTTTCTTTCATAATTATGCCGTTTACCATTTTTATTTTTTTGTAACCGACAAGTTGTTTTAATGAATCTATTCTTTTAGGAGTTATTTTTTCTTTGTTTTTAAATCCGAAGCCCCAGGCATTGACCATTGGAGCGACTGTGATATCAAAAGCACCATTAGTTATTTTTGATATTTCCATGGCTTTATTGAATACAGTTGAGAATTCTTTGTCTAACAGAGTGTCTTTGTTCTGGTTAATATGAGATATAATAGAATGTGGTTTGAATGGAGAAAGCGAATTGTTTACTTTCTCAAGTGTCGCTTCTATACCTTTTTGTAAATCTTTATTATTTGGACTTTCATATGTTATATGATAAGTAGTGCCAAATATCAATCCTTCATTGTTGATGTATTCTTTTTTATTATTATGACATCCTGATAACAGTATAGTGAATATTATTACTGTAAATATGGATTTTTTACTTTTTAATTTCATATTATTATTTACTTTTTGTAAAAGTAATGGAATTACCGTTTCTGTCCTAAATTTTAAATTAAATGAAATGATTTTTAACACTATTTGCCATTAATTTATTTTCAGGCAATGTTAGATTTTTAATTTTCAGTCGATATAGTGTTGCAATATTTTGTTTCTCTACCGTTTAAATAAATTTTTTGTAGAATTATATCAAAAATAAACTTAGGATTTACTATTTTTGTATCTCTAAAAAATAAAGTTTTATGGGAAGAGCATTTGAATACCGCCGTGCGGCTAAAGAAAAGAGATGGGGACATATGTCAAGGATATTTCCTAAATTGTCCAGGGCAATAACTGTTGCAGCTAAAGATGGAGGTCCGGATCCAAGTATGAATCCTAAGCTTCGTACAGCTATTCAGAATGCCAAATCTGAAAATATGCCTAAAGATAATGTTGATTCGGCAATTAAAAGAGCTTTTCTTAAAGATGAAGGTGATTATATTGAAGAAAATTTTGAAGGGAAGGGACCTTGTGGTGTGCTTGTCTTTATTGAGTGTGCAACAGATAATAATACCCGAACAGTAGCCAACGTGAAATCTTACTTCAATAAAGCTGGTGGCAGCCTTGTTCCTACCGGGTCACTTGAATTTATGTTTTCACGTAAAGCTATTTTTGAGTTCGAGAAAACAGATGAGATTGATCTGGATGAATTGGAGCTGGATTTGATTGATGCCGGACTCGAAGAAATTGAAGAAGAAGAAGGAACCGTGTATGTAACGGGTGACTTTACCAGTTATGGAAAACTTTCCACAGCATTGGAAGATAAAGGTATTGAAGTTAATAATTCTTCATTAAAAAGGTTCCCTAATACTACAATGGAATTTACAGATGAGCAAATGGAAGAAATACAACCATTGCTGGAAAAACTGGAAGATGATGATGATGTTCAGCAGGTATTTACGAATATAGCTTAAAAAGAAATTATTGTTTTTGTAATAAAGCGGGTACCTTTTTTTAGGAGCTCGCTTTTTTTGTTACAGAATTAAATTAACAGAAATTTTCAGGTAAAATTTATTTTTTCCAATTTAAGGATAATTGATTATAAGACGGATTTTTTATAGATTGGTATCGTAAAATTTTATGCAAATGAAAAAGATAGGTATTATAGTTGCCATGGAGAAGGAAGCTGAGTTAGTGAAATCACTGATTGAAAATGTGAAAGTTGTGACATTTGGACCTTTTAAATTTATTGAGGGTTTAATGTATGGCAAAAACGTTGTTTTAGGAATAAGCGGTATCGGCAAGGTAAATGCAGCTATAGGAATATTGGAAATGATTAATCATTATTCTCCTGATTGTATTATTAATACAGGAGCTGCAGGTGGTCTTGATCATTCAATAAAGGTGACTGATGTTGTAGTTGGTACCAGCATAGTTTATCATGATGTGTATTGTGGGCCGCAATGTGAATATGGTCAGGTTCAGGGATTCCCAACTTATTATAAGGTTAATAAAGATCTTTTGAATAAAGCTCTTTCTTTAAAGTTAGATTTTAATATTGTTCCCGGTCTTATCAGTACAGGAGATAAATTTATTACCAAAGGCCAGGATCTTGAATCTATTAAAAAGAATTTTCCCGAAACTCTGGCGGTAGATATGGAGTCTGCTTCTATGGCACAGGTTTGTTATATTTATAATATTCCGTTTATGAGTTTTAGAATAATTAGTGATACTCCGTGGGCTAATGATGATAATCTTTCTCAATATTTTGATTTTTACAAGGATGCACCTGAAGAATCATTTAAAGTTATAAGAAACTTAATATCAATTTTATAAAAAGGGAAACAAACCGGCAGAATAATAGGGTAATAGTCAATTTGAAATAATTATTTTATATATTTTTATTAAGTTGTTATTTAAGATTAATTTGAACTTCAGACAAAAAATCATACACATGAAAAAGATACCTAGTTTTACAATAAATCATAATAAGTTACTCCGGGGCATTTATGTTTCAAGAAAAGATGCAGTAGGGGGTGAAGTGGTAACTACTTTTGATATAAGGATGAAAGAGCCTAACAGGGAACCCGTAATTGGCTTTAGTGAACTTCATACAATAGAACATCTTGCCGCTACTTATCTCAGAAATAATAAGGAATGGCAGGACAAAATAATTTACTGGGGTCCTATGGGATGTTGCACCGGTAATTATCTTTTACTAAAGGGTGATTATGAACCTTTAGATATAGTGGATCTGATGAAAGATACTTTTAAATTTATAGCTGATTATAAAGGCGAGGTCCCAGGTACACAACCAAAAGATTGTGGTAATTGTCTTCTTCATAATCTTCCTATGGCAAAATATGAAGCCGCTAAATATTTTCATGAAGTTCTTGAGGTAATAGAAGAAAAGAATATGATATATCCGGTATAAGAAAGGGAATGTCAGCTCAACTCTGTCTGATTGATTGATACTTTTTAAAATAACTTAATTTTTATTCATATTCAATTCTTAAAAATTTTTTAATGCATATTTCGGATTCTGTCAAGGACGGTGAGGTACGAAACCGTTTATATATCCTTGACAGGATTTGTAAGATGCTTTTTCTTTATTTTTTTGAATTGGATAGTTATAATTCCAGTTTTAATCTGTCTCCAAATTTTATACAAAGTTGCGGGACTATTAAACCCCAATTATGAATGGGTTGAGTTCATTTTTTTGAGATATTTTTAGTGGTTAAATAAATAATTTTAGCAATGCCATATCCGAAGTAAAAGCCATTTAAATTACCTATACAATCAATCAAAATATCATTTACTCCACGACTTTTTAAATCAGTAAGAACAGATAACCAGAAATTAGCTTCTTCACTTTTTGAAATGTATATTCTGATTAGTTCTTTTTCCCATTCTTTATTAATTGGTAGTATGTTATATACATCACGTGAGACAACTCTTCCGCCATATCGAACCTTGTAGTGCATAGCATCAAGCTATACAATGGGATAAACATTATCAAGTGAGCGATTTTGCCATTTTTTAACCTTAAGGATAACTCTGTCAGTAATTTCACTTAGTGTTGTAGCAGATGCTTCAACATCTTACATCTCTTTTATGTGAGTTGTTATATCATGTAAACTCATACCTCTTCCGTATAGACCTATTATTTGTGGGGCAAGGTTGTCAGCCAGAATAGTTTCACGTTTCTTTATTATCTGCGGATTAAAGGTGCTTTGCCTGTCCTGTGGCGTTTCTATAGTTACTTTTCCGGAGGATATCTTTATTGTTTTTTGACCCTTACCGTATCGTTTGTTGCCATTACTGCGTTCATTTTCATTGAGATGACTCTCCATCTTTCCGGATAAGGAAGTTTCTAAAAACTTTTTTATGATGAGAGAAAAGACTCCACCTTTACCTGTTAGTGATTTACCACTTAGTAATTGGAAAAATGCTAAATCATACTCCGGTGATTTTTCCTTTTTTATGTCATAATGCTCAATATTACTAATTTTTAAACTTTTAGACAGAGTTTATTTTATATCCTCGTTCAGAAACTGTTTGTACAAACTTTGTGTTTGGGACTACTTCTGTTGATAACTGGATTAAATTTGCTAATGTTCTTAAATTAAAAATACTTATGAGAGAGAGCAATATTAACAATGTTCAGTCAGAATTGGCAGAATTAATTCAGGCAGATAATTTTCCTGCTGAAGATGTTTCCTGGGCTGATTTCTGGACAGACGAATCAGGTTCAGCAAGTCCGTTTTATCAGGAAGAATATGCTTCATATTTTGGTTATTACAGTATTAATTTAATTGCAAATTTAACATTTATGCAAACTATGACAGACAGTAATGATCCGCGTAGAGAGAAATTTTTTGAAGTCAATGATAATGGTGATTATACAGGAGGTCTATCGGGTATAAATTTTTTGTATCAAAGGTTTATTTATCCAAGTATTTTCGTCGTCCTGTATTTTTATATAACATGTATGTATATTTAATAAGCGTGTTTGAAGTTGAATTTTTTAAAGCTGAATATTATGTTATTGGTAGTGCTGCTTATGCAAAAATACATTATATGGCTGCTATAGAGGCTTAATTTGAGACAACAGACCTGAATTCGAGTGATGCTGAGAGTATTTACACTATTTATTATCCTTATTGATAACGATAATTATAAGGAATTGATAGGCATTCAAAAATGGATAGCTTTAGGTGAAACAAATAATTTTGAAGCATGGTGTGAGTTACGTTGTTTGGATTATCCTAAATTTACTACTGTAACAGATGATAATATATATGATGAAGCAATAACTCCTAGTGGGGCAATTGCTGACAGTATAATTTTTTATATATCCTTTAATGATGATACATATCCTGCCCAATACAGATTTTCTAAATATTGTATTGCCGGCTATCGTTATTCAGGATTATCTGCTGATGAATAAATTTTGAATTAATATAAAAAGGAGATCACCAGTAAAAGTATGTATCAAACTAATAATAAAAAGTACAAACTAATAAAATTGAACTAAATATTATTAGAAGAAGTCCAATGTAGGAAGCTGGAATTAAAATATTAATATATAAGTTTTTCGCGTAAGTTTTTTCGTTTTTGCCTGTATCAAACTGGAAAAAGTTTATGTTTTATTTGTTTTTTAATTAGTGCCTTGAGCTAAATGCCTGATATCAAAGATTATGGTGCAATTATCCAACAGTCTTTAGCGCAAGCTTACAAGATTTTGCCTGATTAGTGAATCCGATCTAACACATGGTTTTATTTATGATCTGATATTTGTATCTAAAAAAAATTAATTATAATAATCAGGTATCTGTTATTGTAGAATACTAACGATTAGTTTCTTTAAAATGATTTATTAAATGAAACCTTTCAGAGACATTAGCAAGAAATGAATTTCCTAATAATTTTTGAGATACTTTAATTTCTATAGCACCCGCGGCGTAACAGGCCAGGGTATATTGATTATAAACGAAGATAATACTATCCGGCGTTATGGCAATGGCATCAGCTAATTTTAGTGATGGCTGTTCAAATAGTTCAATGTTATATTTGTTTTGTGTAATGAATGCTTCCTTAAGCAATTTGTTTATTCTGATGCTGTCCTGTAAGTTTATTATGTCTGATTTTTTGAGTAGTTTATTATTTTTTATATCGTAATTATAATCTTTTATTATGTTATTAGGATGAGCTCCTCCGGTAAAAGTACTTTCTGTCTGGAGAATACTTATAAAAGATTCCGGAATCATTACCATAACCGTATCTGTTACATAAAGTCCGTATTTCCAGGAAGGTCTTCCGTATTTATTGTTGGTTTCTAAATCTTTTAAAACTTCATTTGCCTGAGATTTTAGAGTATCAGCGTATTCGTTTAATTCTTTTTGTCGGAAATCATTAAACTTCGAGAGATTTTTGTTTGTTTTTCTGTGGCTGCATGTAAATTTTGAAATTTCAATATTTATTACAATATTTTTTGTTTCATTTTTAACTGTCTCTTTTATAGCTGTGATTTCTGAATGCTGCTGACATGATATACATGTTATCAGCTGTATAAATGCTGACAATATTACAAGAACAGTAGATTTTGAATTTAAAAAACTTTTGTTTTTCATATAGTATAAAAGTAAGAAAAATTATTTAACGAAACTCCGTTTTTTGTTACGTCCATCAGTATTTATGGACCATTTCCAATAAATGTTTTTTAGGAATTAAAATAATATTTAAAGAATCTTATAAGTAATATAAAATGTTTTTTTTATTACGAAGTCATGATTGGCGAATGTCCGGTAATATCTGCTAATATCCATACTTTATTCTAATTAAATGTAAATATTTGGATTATGTAGTCGACCCTTAAAAAAGGGTTTTTATAAATTTAAAATTTATCTGATTGCTAAATTATTTGAGTAATCGGATTTTTTTTGAAAATTTTCCCCAAATAATGGCAAAATAATAAAGAGCCAAAGAGCATTCATTGCTCTTTTGAAATTATATGCGGCGGTAGCCAGCATAATATTAATAGCATCACCCACTAATCCCTTGTAAAAGTTGCGGTTAAACCTATAATCACTCTTCAAATGTCCTATCGTTGGTTCTATTCCTGCTCGTTTACAAAACAGTTTATGTTTCTTTTCTTTTTGATATCTGGTATCTCTTTTTGAGGGTACTCACGGAATAACGATCTTTGTTTCTTTATATTATTTCATATCCCCGATATCCGCGGTCTCCTGCTAAAAGTTTAGGATATTCACCTGTAAGTTTTTTTATCTGTTCCAATGCTGTTCCTATAGTCTGTCCATCATATTCGTTTCTGAATGATTTAGCCCCCATTACAAGTCCTCCTGCAGTACGAATAATTGATACCTTATTTCTAAATTCATATTTTTTATGTTCTTTACCCTTACTTATACATTCTGTTTCCGGTTCATGAAGAGAATAGATTTTATTTTTACTTTTTCGTGTCTGAGCCAAATCTCTTTTGTATAAATCAATTAGTTCCTGATACTTACTTTCCGGACTTACATTCCTTTCCAATTATCTTACCAGACGGCCTGCAATAGTTTTTAATTTTTTGTCAGCACGAAAAGCTTTTTTCCTGTTTTTAGGATGTCTGCGGAATCTTTGGTCCCAAAACAGTTTTTTTAAAGTGCGGGTATAAGTCTGGCGAACAGGCAGGGATTCTTCTTTTTCTATTTCAAGACATTTTTTGATTATCTTTTTATGCAATTTAGCATCCGTTGGAAAAGTGATATTTTTTTCCTTAACTGTTGAATCAATAATTGTTGTGTTATTATTTTTTTTATGGTCATCATCGTTTTCTTCTATGCAAACTCTGATGCTTTCTTTTAGGATTAGTTCTATTCCTTCTTCTCCAATACGTTTTCTAAAGTGAACTAATTCTGTAGAATTGCATGGATATTTTGGAGTAAATTCAACTGCTCCGCAAAAGTATTGATAATAAGCGTTTTCACTCCATTGTTCAACTACTGATTCATCAGAAATATTTCTCAGGTGTTTTAGAATAAACAATCCACACATCAAACGGATAGGTTTTGAAGGACGCCCTTTACGTTTGGAATACAGTACCTTAAAATCATCTTCAAGTGACTGCCAGTCAATCTTATTGGCTAATTTGAAAAGAGGATGCTGTTGATCCAACAGGTCTTCTAATGTTGAAAACAAAAATTTTTGATTTCTATTTTTTTCTTTTGATAATATAACAAAAAGTGCAAGGTTTATGACCTAAAGATACAAAATACTGCACTTTTTAAAAAGAATTTACACTATTAATTTACTGAATTATAGTAATTTATATACTTTTTAAGGGACGACTAAATAAGGACTTTTCAATTTATTTTTTATGATCTTTTCTGATTTAGGTGTAACCCTATTTTAGGACAAGACAAGAATCATATAAAAAAGCTTCAACCGAAAGGCTGAAGCTTTTTTATATGTAACATAAAATTCAATTCACTGAGAAACTTTGGTAAGAGAGTTACACTTATGCTCCGAAGCTGTCAAACATAACACTCTCTTCGGGTACACCCAGACTATCGCAAAGTTTCTGAACAGACTTTACCATCATAGGAGGTCCGCACAAATAGAATTCGATATCTTCAGGTGCTTCATGAGTTTTAAGATAACTCTCGTACATTACATTATGAACAAATCCCGGTATGTATTTAACGCCGGCCTTGTCTGCTTCAGGATCGGGACGGTCAAGAGCAAGAGTAAATGTAAAGTTCGGGAATTCTTTCTGAATCTCCAGAAAGTCTTCAAGATAGAATGCTTCTTTCATGGAGCGAGCTCCGTAGAAGAAATGAACAAGTCTTTTGGTCTTCTTTGTTTTGAACAGATCAAAGATATGAGAACGCATAGGAGCCATTCCTGCACCACCTCCGCAGAATATAATCTCATTCTGAGTATCTCTTATAAAGAATTGTCCGTAAGGACCTGAAATAGTCACTTTATCACCAGGCTTTCTGGAGAATACATATGAAGAACATATTCCGGGATTCATTTTCTGGAAACCACCGTTAACACGATCAAAAGGAGGAGTTGCAATACGTATATTCAACATGACTATATTCCCTTCTGCAGGATGATTGGCCATTGAATAGGCACGAAATGTTTCCTCAGGGTTTGACATCTTCAGATCGAACATATGAAACTTTTTCCAGTCAGCCATAAATTCTTCATCAACATCCATGTCCTTGAAATCTATATCCATTTCAGGAATATAAATCTGTATATAACCACCTGAGCGGAAATTTAAATTTACACCTTCAGGAAGTTTAATAACGAATTCCTTGATAAATGTTGCAACATTTCTGTTTGAAATTACTTCACATTCAAGCTTTTTGACATCCAGAACACTTTGCGGAAGATCAATTTTAAGGTTTTCCTTAACTTTTACCTGACATGCAAGTCTCCAGTTATCATTTTGTTCTTTGCGGTTAAAAAAGCCTGTTTCTGTCTGTAGAATGGATCCTCCTCCTTCTACTACCTGGCAGCGACACATTCCGCATGTGCCTTTACCTCCGCAGGCTGAAGCCAAAAATATTTTTTGCTGGGCAAGAGTACTAAGCAGACTGCTGCCGGCTTCTACGGTTAATTTTTTCTTACCTTCATTAATATCAATTTCTACCGGTCCCGATGCTACCAGTTTCTTTTTTGCAAACAGAAGTAATGATACCAGCAGTATAATGACTATGAAAAAGACGATAATACTGGTAAGTATAACTAAAGTCTGAGCGGATAATAATAATAATAATAATAATATTGTTGTAGTCATTCTTCTTTATAATTTGATGCCTGTAAATCCCATAAAGGCTATTCCCATTAATCCTGTAATGATAAATGCTATGCCGGCCCCTCTTAAAGGAGCAGGAACCTTTGAATATCTTATTTTTTCACGAATAGCGGCTATGCCTACAATGGCAAGCAACCATCCTATACCTGAACCGAAACCATAAGTTGTGGCTTCTGCCAGAGTTCCGAAGTCCTTTTGCTGCATAAATAATGAACCTCCTAAAATAGCACAGTTTACAGCGATCAGCGGGAGGTAAATTCCAAGCTGATTATAAAGAACTGGTGTGTATTTTTCTACTACCATTTCAACAAGCTGGGTGATTGAAGCAATAACGGCTATGAACATTATAAAGCTTAGAAATTCAAGATCTACATTTTGAAAAGAATCTCCCAGCCAGGTTAATGCTCCTGCTTTTAATATATAATTATCAAGAAGATAATCAACAGGGACTGTAACTGTCAGGACGAAAACTACCGCAATGCCTAATCCCATTGCCGCTTTTACTGATTTTGATACTGCCAGGTAAGAACACATTCCAAGAAAATATGCAAAAATCATATTTTCCAGGAACACAGACTTGACAAAAATATTAATTAGATGTTCCATTTTCTATTTGTCTTAATTATGGATTAATTTTCAATGAGATCTTTGTTTTTACTGCGTTGTACCCAAATAATAACGCCTACAATGATTA
>Ga0172377_10006714_pt1 | contig 11866 bp, 17 predicted proteins | sample Pumphouse3metaG_FD_119749 | JGI IMG/M metagenome (GOLD analysis project Ga0172377, IMG submission 119749) | Leachate microbial communities from a municipal landfill in Southern Ontario, Canada - Pumphouse #3 metaG | ecosystem: Engineered > Solid waste > Landfill > Unclassified | place: Canada... | reverse complement strand
CGCAACGTTTTCTTATTACTTCTGAAGTAAAATGCGCGCATTTTCACGGCACTGAAGTAGTCAAGCCTATTCCATCGTATCAGGTCTACAAGGGAACGGTTTTCGATTTGGTGGATCAAGCTAAAGATTTTGTGTTGTCTAAGATTGATTTGTGGACCGGCACCCGTGCGGAGAGCACACAGGTTCCGACAAAGTACGAAATTCCTCAGGAGGTAGTATCCGAAGCTATCGTTAATGCCGTGGCTCATCGTGCTTATACCAGCAATGCCAGCGTACAGGTAATGTTATTCAAAGACCGGCTTGAAATCTGGAATCCAGGAACGTTGCCGCCAACACTTACTTTGGAAAAATTGCGAGGGCCGCATGCTTCCGTTCCGGCGAACCCGTTATTAGCTGAACCCATGTATTTGGTCAAATACATCGAACGTATGGGTACTGGTATTAGAGACATGATCACACGCTGCCGCAAGGCTGGTTTGCCTGAACCGGAAATCAAGTTGGATTCCGGTTTTTGGATAACTACTATTCGGCGTAAGCAATCAAGGGGTCAGTTAAAAACCCATGACAACACTCCTGACGGCACCAAGTCGGCACTAAGTCGGCACCAAGTTAAAATTATGCATAACTGCATCGAAGACAGGACTGTAGCTGATTTGATGAAGATAATCAAAAGATCTGACCGCACTAAGTTTAGGAACCAGGTCATTAACCCGTTATTGGATGCAAAACTTCTTGAAATGACTATTCCTGATAAACCCACGAGCAGCAAACAAAAATATCGTTTGACAGATAAGGGAAGAGAATTTCTGGAATCTGAAGATTGATAAATACGACATATTTCTGTTGACAAGTTTTACATTTATCAGCTATTCAGTCAATGAGAAGTCAGATTTATGTCAGAATTCCCCCCGGCTGATTGGTTCAAGTTGCTCAATCAGGCCGTGAATGACTACAAGCTCCATTTCACGTCCTTCCGTGTCGAGTTTGGTCTTGAACGGATATAATTCATTAACCAGCAGTTCGTCGGTTTCCAGCATGATTTCATCTCGGACTTTTTCCGAAGGATTTTTGATTTTGTTGCGTGTCAGGATTTTTTCCGCTTTTTCCACGATGTCGCAATATTCCGGATCGTCGCTGCCGTATCGCTTTAAAATGGCGTCGGCAAGATACTCAAGACGACATTCATCCAGCTCCGCCAGAAAAAGGAAAAAACAGTCATGGAAGATGCGGAACTTGTTGTTCAGGTAATTGACTGATCCGGCCAGTTTGAAATCCGGAAAAATCTCCCGATGGAATTCTTCAAACGTAACATTTGTATGATAGCGAAGCAGATTTTTCAAGGTTTGTTTGTGCATGGTTTTCTCCGTTGTTCAATGTTTATTTTTTCTGCCAGCATAAAATGTAACAGTATCCGTAAGATTTTTTACAGGAAGCGAGCGCATGAAAAACTTCTTCATGGAGTTCAAACACTTCTTCCGAGTCATTGCGCCAGGCCTGATCGACGATATGTTTTCGCAGTTTTGGCAGAGCGATATTATTGATCCAGTTGATGAATGTTTTCTTGCCGGATTCCGGCATTTCCGGAGCAGCAAAATCTTGACGGTCCGGCAGCAGGTCAAGGCCTGCCTCTCCAGAATAGCGCGGGCACCCCAGGCGGCACAGGCATTTTCCGGGACCGGATTCAGTCCCCATTGCAATTTGATAGTCATATGGCTTTCTCCACGTTAAATTCCTGCTTTGCCCAATCGAGAGTATGCCGATTCCGGTAACTTTGCCAGGCTCCGTTGCTCGGCGCCCAGCGGAAACCATTTCGCTTGAGTTTAGTTCGAATATCGGCATCCGGTTTTTCGTCAAAGAATATCTGAATCCGGTTATACGGCACGTTATCCACGATGCTGCCGCCGTCAAATTCGATTTCCGGAAGTTCGCCGGTTTCTTCAACTTTCTGTGCTTCCGCCTGATAACGGGAAACGTGCTTGATTCTTTTCTTTATCCTGTTTACCTCGGCATTATTGTTACTGAGTTCAAAACTCTGAAAACCGACTTTCATATAGCTGTATGGCGGATTCATCAGTTTTTCGACAGTTTCCGGCTGGAGCTGGTACTTTTCGCAGACAAGTTTGATCTTTTCTGCTTTCGAAGTCCGGGCATTGCGGAGAATACAATTAATGTTTTTCATCATTTCCTGGCGCTTGGTGAGCTTTTTAAGTTTCGCTTCCAGTTTTTCAAGGGCCTGCGGGTCTTCGGTTTTGATCGGCATAGTTTTTTCTCCTGTATAGGATTTTTCTTCCACTCTCGGCCGGAACTCTTTATAGTTCCTCTCAGCCGGCGCGGTCGCTTTCGACTGCCGCGCCGGAGAATCCGGGAGAAGTAATATTTCCCTGCGATAAAAAAGGTATTTGATTTTCCAATGAAAAGTAGTTGTTTTACATTGGAAAACATATAATAAACCATGCCGAAGCAATTTGTGCGCTCAGGTAACTGCCTCAAAGTAATTTGACTATTAAAAACTGTTGATGTATATTATGAACAGAAAATATCAGGTAAAGGTTGGCCATGAACCGGATCATATCAGAAAATATGGATAAAATCAGAGAACTATGCAGACAGCATAGAGTAAAATCTTTGTATCTTTTTGGCTCAGCCGTAAGCGATGACCAGTTTACCGTAAACAGTGATATTGACCTTTTGGTCAAATTCGATTCAAAGTATTTCAAGGGCATTTCCAAGACTTATTTCAACCTTATTGGCGAACTGGAAAAGGCTTTTAATAAGAATGTCGATCTGGTTACAGAGGATTCATTGAAAAATCCTTATTTCATTGAATCCGTCAATCAGCACAAGGTTTTACTATATGAGGCATGAAATAGATAAATACCTTGAAGATATCAAACAGGCGATTGAGATCATAGAAGAACGGACCCAAGGAATGAAATACGAGGATTATTCCTCTGATCTCACTATTCAAGACTCGGTAAATCTGCGGCTCCTGATTATCGGTGAAGCGATGAACCATATCCTGAAACTTGACCCGGCGGTCAATATATCCCAAACTCGAGAAATTATCGGCATGCGAAACCGAATTGTCCATGGCTATGATAACATTCTCGACAGTATCGTCTGGGATACAATAACTGAAGGTTTGCCAACCCTGAAATGTGAAGTCAAAAAGCTGCTCAAAAAATAATATGAGTCGCCTGAAGATTACTAGCGTCAATTCTCCTCATTTTTCGGACTGTAATTTTGAACTGCAACCGGCCTCATTCTGCCGTTGGCGAGGTTGAAATAGAGTTCGGAATAATCCAGCCCGCCTTTTCTGAACAGTTGCCAGATCATTTCGAGGACTCCGGTAGCGATCCATTGGTTGATAAAAAGTCCCTGATGCTGCAATGAATCCGCCATTGAACAGCTTGAACGTTGGACCTCATCTTTCGCGGAATCGAGCATTTCCGGGTGTTTTTGCCAGGGATACGGGAGTTCCGACGAACCGTTACCGCAGCAGAGCTGGCCGAAATCCCGGCCGCAGCCGCAATCAATTAAATAAGCGCTGTGGTAATCGCGCAAGCACTTGTTGATCTCCGAACGCGATTTACGGGAATCGACAGCGGAAATTATCACCGTGCAGCCCTGCCGGTAGCCTGAGCTTTCGGCGAAACGGCGCGGTTCCGCGGCCCAGTCCAAACCGTAGTGATAATTGTAGCGAGATATTAAACATACAGCTTTATTGCGGTTGATTTCTTCATTCGTGAATAATTGCCGTCCGATATTGGCATGCGAAACCGTGTCAAAGTCCCAGCAGCGCACCCTGAGCCCGTATGGATGTCCGAGTTCAAGCATGGCAAGGTGGAGCCGTACCAGCCCGGACAGGATCAGCGAGCCGGTCGCCCCGGCGCCGACCAGTTCGATATAAACCGGATGCGTGTGGAATTCAGGCGGAGTCAGATGCTTCATGAAAGAATGCTCCTTACGGTTAATGTAGTTGGAATAAGGTGTTTCGCGGGAAAACTTTTGATTTTTCCTTTGGCGGTTTGTTTGACCATGTATTCCCAGAAACGGTCGAGTCCATGGTAATACCCGATCCGTTTGACCCGCTCTCCGTATAAGTGTGAAAAATGTCCCCGAAAAATGACATTCAGGGCTTTTCCGGCGTATTCAACGATGTCATCATCCGGGTTATTCGGAATACCGTTCGGCAAACAGACTTTGTCATCGATAAATATATTGGTGAACGGCGCTCGATAAAGTTTCGTATCGAGTCCCGGCTTGGCGGAACTTTTTACTGCCCAGCAGTAGACTTCTTCCCGTGAGATTTTAAAGAGCAGGTTCGGCCAGACTACCTCCTCTCCGGAAATCCGGTTCAGGAATTGCCGTTTCGGTTCTTCTTCCGGTACGTTGAAATAAATCGGCCGGATACGCGAGCGTTCGAACCAGAGTACTTCCGTTCTCGAACAGGCAATGACCTGCGGCGGTATCAGACTCATCCGGATACGCTGGCCGGGAGAATGAAACAGGTCATCGAGTTCCGCGACATTTACGGCTTTGCCCTGCAGAAGCTGTTTATTCCGCACCTCGTGTAAGGTCGCCAGCGTCTGTTGCGACTGATCCTGATAAAAGAGCAGCGCATGCGTCAGGGAAAAGGTTTGACTATGGTTTTGATATTTAACGTCAAGCATTTTCGGGGTACTCCCTTTGGTATTGCAGCAGGAATTCCATGCAGGCTGAAAAAAAGCGCAGCACGCATTGGATTTCCGTCAGGGTTTTACACAATCGCGGGGTTCGGGTTGAATCCAGGATCCAGTGCAGTCCGGAAAAATAATAGTCTTCGCCATATTGCATCAGGTCATCGCCGGCATTATTGAGAACATCACAGAAGAAATCATATGAGTTCTGGTCCAATGGCACGATACATCCCGGAAGATTTGTATTCGGAAATTCATAATGGCATTTTTTCAATGCGGAATACGCCTGAAAGGTATCTTCCAGTTTGCGCAGTTCCTCCGGAATCGGCCCCTTATATTCGACATTGCACAGTTCCCGCTTGAAAGTCCAGCCCGGTAGACAGGATTCGAACTGCTCGAAGGTAAATCCTATAATGCATTCCCTGACGTAGTCCCGGATTGAATCTTCATCCTCCTCATCCTCACAGCTTGCAAGATATTCCTCATAGCGCTCATTGAAAGCCATCTTCTCCGTGTCTTCGCCATACCAGTAAAAATACGAATTCATTTCGTACATGTTTTCCGGCGTTCCGATATTCAACGGGCAGATGCTCAAGAGACGCAGCAGATGGCATCCCAGTCCGGGAGATTGCTTCTCATAGGTTTCGAGAACTTCACCGAGCGGAAAATATTCGTTGAGGAAATTTCCCAGGGAGAAAGTGAAAGTGAGTGAGTGTTCCGGAGCGTTTTCCCCTGATTCCCAACAGGCATAGCGGTATTCTTCCAGAGTGATCGAAATATCCAGTTCCTCGCAAAGCTGCGGCGGAAAAATGCTTTGTATCCATTTGTTCACAGCCTCGACCAGAAAGGCGCCTGGCGACGTTTCGGGAGAATAAAGCGAGTCCAGCGGATAGATCGAATCCAATCCGGCAATGACCCGGGCAATCTCCACTTCATTAGCGCCTTGCTCGAACTTTTCCTGAACCTTTTTAAGGTTTGGAACGGTCAGATAAGCGGGGGCAGCACGCTTCCCGGTATGGCGGTGGGCCTGCTTTGTGCCAGGCTCCTGAATAAGCGTTCCGAACATTCCAATTTTCCTTCGTCGAAATCAGCCAGGCTCAGTCGCTCTTCTTTCGGTTTTGGGAAGAAACGTTTTTTCCATTTTGGACTGAGCTTGGATTTTTTCAATTAAAATCTCCGATTTGCACTTCGACCTGATAATTCTGCGTGCCGTCGCCTCCGGTGCTGGGGCCTTTGATTGTCGCGTTGGTCAGTTCGGCGTGGAGAAGCGCATGGAATTCAATGACTTTTTCCGGCGGCATGGAAGGATCGGGATCGTCCAACTGCATACCGTTGTAATTGAAGGAGCGTTTGGCGGGGATTGCGTTTGGGGTGTTCATGATATGGTTCCTTTGTTAAGGGTTAAAACCCGAAATCGAGTTCGGGCTGATCGTTTTGGTTCGTTTCGGCGGATGCCGCGAGCGTACCCGTCGTTGTCGGTTCTGCCGTTGTCTTCGGCGTTTCCGTTACCTGCTGGCTTTCGGTTGCGGCGTTGAGTTTGGCTTCGATGGCCGCGTTTTTGATTTTTTCCAGATAAGCTGGTAAGCGGGTTTCGAAATCGGTATTAACAGCTTCCGGCGTTCCCTGACAGATCAGCGGGGTATCTTTCCCGTTACTGACACCGAGGATAAAATTGCCGTCCGGCTTCTTTTGTACCACTATCCGCGCACTTCCGCCCATGGCGGCCATCTGATAGACTGCTTCATTCATTCTGTTCCTCCAAAGGGTTAATTTTTTCTGCCGGGGCGTTCACTTTTACTGACGCGCCGGCAAGGGACAAAAATCTTTAACTTTCAAAATACGCTAAAACGCAAAAATATTTGTAACATAAACATTGTGCACCTGAGCTCAAATCGAAGCGAATGACGCTACAGAAAAATAAGCTTGACCGCTTTCTATGCGGCTTTTGCTTCCGGCGTTTTAAATAGCCGCGATTCCAGAGAAAAGGGGGGCAACGCGTTCCAGAACCACAGCAACGCCATACGATCCGACATATCGTTAAGATGGTCAAGGTAATTTTCGCGAACGTATTCCTGATAAAAATTGTCCGTGTTCGGCAGATAGTTTTTCACCAGTTGCCGACGATCGTATTCCGAGCAGTGTTTCCAGAATATGAGTTTCCGGTGGGAAAGCTTTTCGTCGATTTCAGTTTCCCGCATTTTACGCTCTGCTTCTGCTTTTCGAGCAACCTCCCGGCGGCGCGATTCTTTTCTTTCGGCCAATATCTTTTCGCCTACGGTCAGGGCTGTCGAGTTCCACATGAACATGGCAAGCCAGTCGGCGCGATTCTTTGCGACTTGGTTTTCTTTGGCCAGCTCCAGAACGCCGGCCCAGCGCGCGGCAAGTTCCGGGAACGGCGTGCGTTTGAGATGGCTGACGAATTCATCATACAAAATGATTTTTTCGAGTTCCATCGCTTTGTAAAGTTCCTGTCGGGTCATGATGCCTCCTGTCGGTTAAATGAAAAATTCCCCGGTTCACTTTACTGGAGGAGCCGGGGAATTCTGAAAGGTAGTCTTTTCAGGCGTGAAACGCCGTCGTCTTGGTTCTTTTAAAATCAGCCGACTTTTTTTGCCCTTTGCCTGAGAAATTTGTTTATTTGTATTCGGAATTGCGGCCTTCTATTTACGGGTATTTCGCTTTCCCACATGGCGAGTTCCTGCGGAGTATGGAATACCCAGGTTTTCAGGAAAGCAGCCCGGATTATTTCAATTGCCCCGTCTACCGAGGTCGGCATCATGGCAAGACGGGAAAGCGTTGCGTGTCTGCCCTGTTTGTCGGTGTATTCCAGGACTGCGAGAAAATCTTCAGTCATGCCACAGCCTTCACGGTAGAGTTGAGACGCTATCCGGCCTTCCGGGGTATTATTCTTCCGTTCTTCCAGCAGCTGTTTCCGGAAACTCGGCCAGTATTCGATCCTGAAAACCATGGAAAAGTCTGCTTTGCAGAAACGGACGACGTCCTGTTCCGATACTTCAAAGATTTTTTCCGGGATGCCGTTCATATCGAGATCGGCGAAGATCAGAGTGCCGCCGCGTTCGCGTTTTCTGCGGAACAGGATCAGGATTTGGAGCAGCAGTACCAGGATAATTATAAACAGCAGAGCACCTGCCGGATGGTCGAGCAGTGTACTATTTGAGACCCGGTATTCTTGGTAAAAGATGATTCCGGTGATTATCATCAGATTCAGTGTCAGGGCGCCCAGCAAAACAGATACAGTATCAACATTTTTTCTCATAGTAAAACTCCTATTTCGTAATGGAAAAATTTTTATTGCGAATTTGTTTTTGGGATACGGCGGAAATTTCCCGGTGCGGGCGCGGAATTTCCGCTTTTTGAATGCCTTTCTGTTTACTTGACGGCAGCTTGAGCTCAGAAGCCGCGCCGGGTGTTTTTCCCCGGCTTTCATCGAGTTTTTTCAGCCTCAGTGTTTCCGCTTCGGCAAGGGAAGCGCAGATATTCCACTCCACAGCAGATCCATCCCCGGTAATTTCGGAACGGTTTTTTTCAAACGGATCAACATGAATTATGGAACCGATTTTAAGGCGTTCCAGGGAATCGGTTTCGATCCGCAGCGCATATTTTACCGGGGGACGGGGCGTCTGGTGTTCGAGGAATCTTTGCCAGTTCCAGTGCGCGGCATCGGCGTCCTCGATAGAGGCGAAAACAAATGTTTCGATATGGCGTTCGCCGATATCATCGTAATAAATGTCGTTTCCCGGCGCAGCGCCGGACTCCTGTATCGGCCCGAGGTCAAAAATGTCCCGGTCGGTTTCGACGGTAAAGCCATAGGACATTTTTTTATCCGGTTCTGCTTGCGGAAAGTTGATATCGGCTTCTCCCGCCAGTCGCATGCGCCGGAGTTCGGGGTAGATTTCCGAAGCATAAGAACGGGCGATTTCACGGCCGAGGTTTTCTGTACCGAGTTCAATAATCGCGCAAAGAAAATGTCCGGTCGGCAGCAGGATTTTATCCGCGATATATTTTTTTGCCTGAATTGCGCCGGTTTTTCCAACTGCCGTTAAGTATTCGATTTTAAGTTTTTCCTCGTCGCTGTACCGGGTATCCCGGTAGTTTCCGTGAGGGTGCGAATTTAGTTTTACCGGTTTGATCCTTTTCAGAATTGCCTGTCTTAATTCCCCGGACGGGAAGCCGTCGTATCCGGCTTGAAAGGCGCTTTGATGTTCGAGTTGCCTGAATAAGTTTTTGAGACGACTCATATTTTCCTCCTGAAGCGGTCAAGCTTATTTTTATGTTGGGATTGAAGCAGCGTCAGCGCGATATTGCGGTACATCAGCGCGGTTTGATAATCCGGGAAAACCTGAGTATAGCAATCCCGGTTCCACTGTATTTTGAAATCGGATTTTTCCCGGCCGGAAACCGGAAAAATTTCTCCGAGTTCGATATTTCCCCTGGTATCGTAATATTCGCGGAAACAAAATCTGCCTTTGGCGGGGATAAGAAGATTTTCCGTCGCCCTGTAATTAGCCAGGAAGCCCCATATTATGTTCATCGGAACGAAAAGTTCGTCGAGAAGCGCTCCGATTCCGCGTGTTGCCGCCATACTCGCCATTTTTGCCGCTTCCGTTTTCACGCCGCAGCGGCTGCGCATTGCGATAATGCTTTTGCAGTGCAGTATGGCCCGTTTCAGGAAAATATCCTGATTGGCAAGTTCCTCCGCCGTCAATTCCAGATGAAACAGCGTCAGGAATAGTTCGAGATAGAAATTCTGCTTTGATTCGTTTTTAACGCGCCTTATAATGCCGCCGGCATATCGGCGGACGTTGAGTTGCCGCAACAGGGTATTGCCGGAAGCGGATGCAAGCAGGCTTAAGCGCCGGGAAGCAATTGGAAAAACTTCTTCCGCTTTCTGGTGATTGAGGGCCGGTTCGGCATAAACGCCCCATTCTTTCTGAAAAAGTTTCAGTTCCGTACAATAATAACGTCCGTTTTGCTTCCACAGCGTGACACATAGATTGTCCCATTGATTTTCCAGCGTCAGGATTTCACTTAAATTCCATTTAACTATAACTTCGCGCAGATTTTCGTCCGGGGTTTCCCGGTTGTGGCAGCTTGCATTGGTTTCCGGCAGGATTCCATAAAGTTCATCAAGCTTCATCGAACCACGGCCTTGCGGTTCAGTTTGCTGCCGGGCGATTTTTTTCTGTATGGAATCGAGAAAAGTTTCGACTTCATGCGGCATGGCGCAGCGGTTCATAATTTCGTTCAGGATTGGCATAGGACAAGTTCCTTTTGGGGTGAATTGGTTTGAAGTTGCAGTTGATTCGGATTTTGGCAATTAACATCGAGCCAGCCGCGTACCGGAGCGGAAGACTTCATCAGGACGCTGTAAATGACTTCCCGGATCTTCCGTTCGATATTGCTGCGGAGTTCGCGGGCGCCGTTCCGGGTGTTGTCGATGGAGCGAAGCGTTTCCTCAATGACCTCCGGCGTAAAGCCGAAAATATCGATTCCGTGGGATTTTTTATATTGCGGCAAGAGCAGGGAATAGAATTTCCGAGCGATCTGCCTTAGATGTTCCGGTTTCAGCGGACGGAAAATCAGGATTTCATGCCCGAACTTCCCGAAGCGGGCGACGAATTCCGGGCTGAAACGTTCCTTGAGCTGCATTTCGAGAGTTTGCCGGAGCCGTCGTTCTGAGAGGTGTCTGATATTCTGAAAGACCTGGGCTCCGATATTCGAGGTCGCCGCAATGAAAAAATTGCTCAGGTCATAAGTTTTATTGTTGCTGAGCGTAATCCGGGCGGCGTCAAGCTGCTGGAGCATGATCGTGAAGATAGCCGGGTGGGATTTTTCAATTTCATCGTAAAGGATTATTCCCTCGGCGCAATTTTCAAGAAAGTTTCCCAATCGTCCGGCGCTTTTGCCACCGGGTGTTCCGATCAGGTTCATCAAGGCTTCTTCCCCGGCTTGCCGTGAGAACTCCGACATATCGAGCCGGAGAAAATTCCGCTCGGCATTGCCGTACATATATTCCACCGCGGCGCGGACGGATTCGGTCTTGCCGACGCCGGTCGGCCCCAGCAAGAATAAAGTTCCGCGCGGGCGTCCCGGCGTACTCAGACGGCACCAGCCGTATTTTAACGTATTGCTTAATGGCGTCAGAATAGTTTCCTGACCGATGATTTGGGTTGAGAGATAATTCGCTAATCCTTCAGCGCGGGTAATTGAAGCAGCAAATCCGTCAAGTGTTTTCTGTTTTTCAGCTTCCATTTTGAACTCCTTTTTAAGAAATTTCCATTTTTTTTGCAATTTCAACTTGCATTTTCCGGGTTAATATTTTAGTATAAAATAGTCATTATAACATATTGTATAAAAACCAATATATATCGAAAATATCTGCAAGTCAAATAAAAAATAAGCAAAAAGACGGCAGAACATTTCTTTAAGATTATATAGTCTTTATACAATATGCAAGAAAATCTGAATAGAAGGGAGGAATGTGCAATGAAAACAGGCAAGCTTGGCAAGCGTAAATGGTTGCTGGGGCTGCTGGCGCTGTTCGGGGTGTCTTCACGGGTGCAGGCATCTGTACAGCAGGTAACGCTGGAATCGGGACTGGGTTACGTGGGGTACTTCATCGTTGGAATGATCATGCTGACGTCGCTGATCCTGATCGGTGTCGGAGGCTACCAGATGAGCCAGGACTCGGGCAAAGGCAAAATGACCGTAGCGGCTGGGGTATTGATCCCGGTATTTCTGGCAGTGGTGTATTACATCTTCAAAAATATTCTGAAGATCGACATTGATTTTCAGTCGTCACTTTGAGGAGGGAACAGATATGAACAATACTTCGCTTGTAGTTATTACCCGTAATCCGGCCCAGGCTGTGGCGTCGGTCGTAAAACTTTTCGGTTTTCGCGTGCGTGGCAACACGGTCTATGTATTTTTCTCCGGTTTGGCAACTGGAGTCCTGTGCGCGATTGCGGCATATCCGGTCCATATTCTCTTTGCGGGGGTGGCGATGATCACGCCGCCGGTACTTTCCGTTATTTTCATCCGGCGTTTTGTTGCGGAAAAGCCGCGCTGTTTTTTCTGGTTCTATCTGGATGAGAAATTCCAGGGAACCTTTCTTCGCAAACCTGAATGCCGGGGAGGAAATAATGCAGCAGCTTCCTGACGGCTAT
>Ga0172377_10006712_pt1 | contig 11867 bp, 9 predicted proteins | sample Pumphouse3metaG_FD_119749 | JGI IMG/M metagenome (GOLD analysis project Ga0172377, IMG submission 119749) | Leachate microbial communities from a municipal landfill in Southern Ontario, Canada - Pumphouse #3 metaG | ecosystem: Engineered > Solid waste > Landfill > Unclassified | place: Canada... | reverse complement strand
GCGTAAACTGACGAGGAGCCGCATACCGAACGGTACGTGCGGATCTGTGGGAGGACGGATGAGCCACTAAGGCTCATCCTCCTACCCGATTCATTGGTCTTGAAGCGATTTTTTCCTGGCATGGTTTCAGAGTGAAGGGAAGCAATGAAAAAGGGGGCCTGTCAAGTAAAGACATCGACCCCCTGGTTCTCATGAATAATCGCTTAACCGACTTTGCTTTTTCTGTTGTCCTGGGCAATGCCGCTCATCAACACTTTCAAACCCTGTTTCTCAAAAATTTCATATGCCATTGCCAGCTCTTTTTCAGTAGGTTCTTCTACATTTTTCAACGTATAGTTGAGGTTCAGCTGTTCCCACTTGTATTGACCCATGCTGTGGTAAGGCAGCAGTTCGACCAGCTGTATGCAGGTGAACTTTGTAAGATATGCAGCCAAGGTTTCCAGTTTCGTTTTATCAAGTGTCCAGCCAGGGACCAGAACATGGCGCAACCAAACGGGTTTTCCAATCTGCTCACAATATTCCAAGGTGGACAAGGTGTTCTCATTGCCCATACCGGTCAGGCTGAAACACATCTGGTTGTCCAGACTCTTGATATCGAGAAGCAGAAGATCAGCTTCATCGATGACTGGTTTTGAGAGCGCCAAGGGAACACTTCCAGCAGTATCCAATGCTGTATGCAGATGCTCAGCCTTACATCTCTTGATGATGTCCAAAGCAAAGTCCGGCTGCTTCAGCGGTTCGCCTCCACTGATGGTGACGCCTCCTTTTTTTATGAAGGAGCGGTAGGAGAGGATCTCCTCAACAACCGTTTTTGAATCGGTTGTTGATTTTCCTTGCATGCTCCAGGTATCGGGATTGTGGCAATACCGGCAACGCAATGAGCAGCCCTGGAGGAAGAGGACATATCTTACTCCAGGCCCATCGAGGGTTCCAAAGGTTTCCACTGAGTGAATCGATCCTTGTACGCTGTTCATGGCTTCCTCCTAAAGGTGGTCATGGAATGTTCTGTGAATGACATCCAGTTGCTGTTCTTTGGTCAGTTTGATGAAGTTGACTGCATATCCACTGACGCGGATAGTCAACTGCGGATACTTTTCAGGATGTTCCATTGCATCGAGCAAGGTGCTTTTCTCCATCACGTTGACGTTGATATGATGCCCCTCTTCATGGAAATAGCCATCCAATAGCGTAACCAGATTGTTTATCTGCATACTTCTGTCCTTGCCTAGGGTTGCAGGAATGATGGAGAACGTATAGGAGATACCATCCTTGGCATACGAATAGGGGAGTTTGGCAACACTTTTCATGCTTGCCACGCAGCCCAAGGTGTCACGTCCATGCATGGGGTTGGCTCCTGGTGCAAAAGGTTCACCTTTCTTTCTTCCATCGGGAGTGGAACCGGTTTTCTTTCCGTACACGACATTACTGGTGATGGTCAGAACCGAAAGAGTGGGAATGCTCTTTCTGTACGTGTGATGATTCCTCATCTTTTCCATGAAATCCTTCACCAAGTTCACTGCGATGGAGTCGACCCTGTCGTCGTTGTTGCCATATTTGGGGAAGTCGCCTTCAATGATAAAGTCGACGGCCAAGTGGTTTTCATCATAGATCGGCTTTACCTTTGCATATTTGATGGCAGAAAGACTGTCTGCGACGACACTCAAGCCTGCAATTCCTCCAGCCATGGTTCGTACTATCTCTTCATCATGCAATGCCATTTCTATGCGTTCATAGCTGTATTTATCATGCATATAGTGAATGACATTCAGGGTGTCGATATAAAGCTTGGCAAGATAGGCACTCATGATGTTGAATTTATCAAGCACTTCCTGATAGTCGAGATACTCACCGGTGATCGGTGCAATCTTTGGACCTACCTGTTCCCCACTCTTCTCATCTCTTCCTCCGTTGATGGCATAGAGAAGCGCTTTTGCCAAGTTGACCCTTGCTCCGAAAAATTGCATCTGTTTGCCGATTTTCATTGCAGATACGCAACAGGCAATACCATAGTCATCGCCATAGTCACAACGCATGAGATCATCATTCTCATATTGGATCGAAGATGTTTCAATCGATAGGTTTGCACAGAAGCGTTTGAAATTCTCGGGAAGTTTTTCACTCCACAATACGGTAAGGTTCGGTTCAGGAGCTGGACCTAGATTGGTCAAGCTGTGCAAAAAACGGTAACTCATCTTGGTTACCATATGTCTGCCATCATGACACATTCCTCCCAAGGTTTCCGTCACCCAGGTTGGATCTCCACTGAAGAGTTCATCGTAGGAAGGAGTCCTTAAAAATCTGACGATTCGCAGCTTCATGATGAAGTGGTCGACAAACTCCTGTATCTGACTTTCCGTATATGTTCCAGCTTTCAAGTCGGCTTCGCTGTATATATCCAAGAAGGTGGAGACCCGTCCCAGACTCATTGCGGCTCCGTTCTGCTCCTTGATGGCAGCAAGATATCCAAAATAGAGCCATTGAATGGCTTGTTTGGTGTCTTTTGCAGGTTTTGCGATATCGATGCCGTACGATAAGGCCATCTGATGCAGCTCTTCAAGCGATCTGATCTGTTCGCTGAGTTCTTCCCGGTGACGGATGGTGTCGCTGTCCATGACATCAAAAACGCTATGGTCCTTTGCATACTTTTTCTGAGCAATGAGGTAATCGGTACCATACAAGGGAACGCGGCGATAATCTCCTATGATTCTGCCTCTTCCATAGGCATCGGGAAGGCCTGTGATGATGCCTGAGTGTCTCGCCTTTTTCATGTCATCCGTATACGCGTCGAAGACTCCATCGTTATGGGTCTTTCGATAGTCGAAGACCTTTCCAATTTCTTCAGGAAGGGTTTTCCCATAGGCTTTCAGCTCAGTATAGACCAGACGAATGCCCCCAAAAGGCATGATGGCTCGCTTCAAAGGTTCATCGGTCTGCAAACCCACTATCTCTTCAAGGTCTTGGTCGATGTAACCGTTCTTGTGGCTGGTGATGGTGGAAATGGTTTTTTCGTCGATGTCATACATTCCCCCTCGTTCCCGCTCGATGGCAAGAGAGGCAGAGAGTTTCTTCCAAAGGGTTTTTGTCTTGTCGGTTGGGATCGTGAGAAAGGTCTCATCACCATCATAGGGGGTATAGTGTTCCACAATGAAATTGCGTGTATCGATTTCAAATTTCTCCTGTTGGTTCAGTTCGTCTGTAGCGTTCATTTGTTACCTCTGCTATAGTGTTTACAGAGCATGTATCAATACTCTGGATGACTTAGGTGTACCATGAAGACCTTTTTTGTTCTGTGATTCAAATCACAAGAAGAACATCGTATGATATGAGCTGAAGAGAGGAACACTGGATGGATCACTTACCTGCTTGTGACGGTTGCTCCAACGACCATTGCATTCGAAACGTACCGTTGTTTGCCACTCTGGATAGAGAGGCCATTCATGCATTGACTTCACAGATGACTCATAGAACCTATAAAAAGGGTGAAATCCTTGTGCGTGAAGGGGATCCGGCCTTGGGGTTTACCGTGCTGAGAGAGGGAAGTGCCAAGGCGTATAAAACTACCTTCGATGGCAGAGAGCAGATATTGTATATTTTTCCCCAGAACGATTATTTTGGTGCACGATTCCTTTTTACCGAAGAGAAGGTACCTTACTCAGTAGAAGCTTTGGAGGAAACCAAGGTCTGTATTCTTTCAAAGGCCCAGTTTGCTCATTTACTTGCTGAATATAGTTCTGTTGCATTACAGATCATTGAAGCAATGGCAAATCGGATGAGTCGTTTGGAGACTGCGATGCAAAGTATGGGAGGGAGAAATGCAGAACTGAGAATTGCATCCCTCCTCTTGGAGTTCAAAGACACCTATGGGCAAGAGAAAGATGGATATGTTGAGATAAACCTCCCCCTCAGTAGGGAAGGTTTGGCCAACTATCTTGGAATTGCCAGAGAGACACTCAGCCGGAAACTTACGCAACTAGAGGAGGAAAAAGTGATTGAGAACATCGGGAGCAAGACAATCAGACTTCTTGATGTGAAACGATTGACCGAGCTTTCCGTTGTTGTTGATTGAATACACAGAATCTAAGCATATTTAACTAAGTGTCTAAAATTAATGAGAAATATCTCAAAATAATTACCCGTATCGATAATTTAATAATCAAATCGGTAAATTAAGTTTATGATTATCGTTTTAATAATCCAAATAGATTGATATAAAAAGAAAATTCACAAAAATGTACGTACAGCGGCTTTTTTTTCTTGCGCATTCATACTCCTTGCGATACGCTTCAAGTAGGACATAACACATGGAGGTACTATATGGCAAACGTTCAATCTATCTTGGATCAGAAGGGAAGCACTGTGTATAGCATTCGCCCCGAAGACGTACTTTCACATGCCTTGTTGAAGCTTACCGAGCATAAAATCGGCGCTCTTCTGGTTTTGGATGAACAAGGAACAATTAAGGGTATCCTGTCAGAACGCGACATTATTCGGCATTTTTCAAAAAAATTGGAACACTTGAATACTGCGTCAATACCTGTCAGTGAGGTGATGACCACCGGTGTTACCTATGTAAAACCACATCAGAGCCTGGAAGACTGTCTTCAGCTCATGACGGCTGGACGTTTCAGGCACTTGCCTGTCATGGACGGAGATAAGATTGTAGGGATGATTTCCATCGGAGATGTTGTAAAGTCAGCACTTGATGAACGTGATTTCCAAATTGGGGAGCTTGAACACTACATCACCAATGCATATTGATGGGAATCCGTACCCCCTATAGTGTACACCCATAACCACCGTATTGGTTTTATGTACATACCATATGATGCGTTTCCTGTTGGGGGCGCATTTTTTGCAGTAGTAAAGGAGTCTCTATGGATGAGAAAAAGACACAGAAGCTTAAGGAAATCATCGAACAGCTGCATGCAGGAGTACCTGTAGAACAGGTGAAAAAACAATTTCTTGAACATTTTGGTACGGTTGCAGCCGAAGACCTGGCAGCAGCAGAAAAAACCTTGATGGAGGGAGGAATGCAAGTTGAACAGGTACAGAAACTCTGTGATGTTCACGCTTCCGTTTTTGAAGGAAACCTCGATGAGATTCATCAGGAAAAACAGTTGGATACCATTTTTGGACACCCAATGTTCGTGTTCATTAAAGAGAATGAGGGGTTGTCGGCATTTTTGGAGAATCAGTTCCAAATGGCAGTGAAGGAATATGAAGCAAATCCAACCCAAGAAACCCAAAAAAATCTATTGCAGGCAATACATGATCTTACCAAGCTTGATCGCCACTACCTAAGAAAAGAAAATCTCTTGTTTCCCTATCTTGAGAAAGCTGGAATAACGGCACCTCCTAAGGTGATGTGGGGGGTGGATGATGAAATCCGTGATCTCTGGAAGCAAGTGCTTGCTGAATTGCCACAACAAGGGAAGGCTATTCTTCCTGTACTTCATGAGCTGTTGGAGAAAGTGAAGAGCATGATCACCAAGGAAAACTCCATACTTCGTCCTATGCTTTTAAACAATCTGGATGAACAAGCTTGGTTGACCGTAGCAAGAGACAGTGCTGATATCGGCTACTGCTTCAATGGAGGCATTGAGGGAGCCTCTCCTTCAGACGCTCAGACGTGGTATCGTTGGAATGTGAGTATGAGCGGTAATGAAGAGCTGTTGCAAAGTAATAGGGATGAAGTGGTCTTGCCGAGTGGAAAGTTCACCCTGACTGAACTGACCTCGTTATTGAACTCCCTCCCCTGTGACATTACATTCGTCGGGAAAGATGACAAGGTCAGGTATTTTTCTGAAGGAAAAGAGAGGGTGTTTCCACGGACACGGACCATCATTGGAAGGGATGTAGCACATTGCCATCCTCCCAAAAGTCTTCATGTCGTTCAGAAGCTGGTGGAAGATTTCAAAGCAGGAACCAAGGATGAAGAAACGTTCTGGATTCAGAGAGGATCCCTTTTCATTCTGATCCGTTACTATGCAGTACGAGATGCTCAGGGTGAATATCTTGGGGTTGCTGAAGTGACTGAAGAAATTTCAAAGCTTCGAAGCCTAACAGGTGATAAGACGCTTTCAAGTTAGGATGCTCAAGAGAGTTCAATCTTTGTTTGGTCCTTCTTGCTGTTGCTTTTTCAGATTTTCAATGAATGCAATATACGCATAAATCTGGGCTTGAATTTCGCTGTTTTTCAATTCTCCTCTTCCTGCCCAGTCTTGACCTTCATAGATGGTCAAATGGTGGAGTTCTCCCTCAAAATCGGCGATGTTCATATTGGTGAGCGTATAGCGGGTTTCCAAAAACGCAAGTGTGGTGTCATAGGCGTCTTGAAAAATTCTTTCTTCAGTCGTAAGTTCCTGAGAGGTTTCATTGTCTTGCATGTGTACTACATTCCTATGCTGAACGGACAGCTAATTTTTTAAAAAGTCTGACCAGCTGTTTTGCAACTTCCTGGTTCTGTAAGGATTCGATATCCCTAAGGGCTCTCATCCGATACGATTCTGCAATAGAATCAGCTTTTTGTACACCACCCAAGGCAATCACCTGCGAAACACCTTTCTTGACTGAAGATGCATTCATCATCGTTTTCTTGCTGGTAAGCAACATCTTGAGTTCCTTCACTGCTTCTTGTTGCTCACTTTCCAAGGCTAAAAGCAACGGAAGGGTAGGAATGCCGCATTTGAGGTCGTTTCCCGTAAGCTTTCCCAGCTTTTTATCACTTCCTATGTAGTCCAGGATGTCATCTTGGATTTGGAACGCCATTCCCATGGCATATCCGATTCTATGACAAACCATCTTCTCGACGGGAGAGAGGTTTGCCGTAGAGCCTCCTGCATAACAACTGAGGGCAAACAAAGAGGCCGTCTTGCCTCCAATTCGCTTGAAATATGTCTGTTTGCTTATGAAATAGTCACCTTGACCAGCGTCTTGTTCCAATTCGCTTTCGCATAAACGACTGAGGGCATTGGAAACCACCGCGCTTTCTATTTGTTTTTCTTTTCCACTGATCAATGAGAGTGCTTTTGCGAGCAGGTAGTCTCCAGCAAGCACGGCTTGTTTGGCACCCACTTGCGCAAAAATGGTGGCCATCCCCCGACGTTTCTTTGCTGTATCGATGATGTCATCATGTACCAGGGAGGCAAGGTGTATCATTTCCATAACACTTGCGACTCGTATAGCCTCCTCACGAGGGAACTCTTTGCCCAGTTTGGCGCAAAGCAATACCAAAGCCGGCCGCAACATCTTGCCGCCGGACTGAACGTGAGAGAGAAGAATTGGGCGGATAAATCCGTGGGAGCTTTCGACTGCCTCACGGATAGTATCACCTACAAGTTTCAGTTCTTGTTTCAGAATAGGCTCGTCTTGCCAGAAATCTTGCATATGGATTATTTGACATCCATGGTTCTGGAAAGCTTTTTGGCCATTTGCTTTTTAGTGAACTCAGGTTCACCCATGAAGAAATAGGTTTTCTTTGCAAAAGGAGTCTTGTTCCAGATTTTCTTAAGATACGGCATGACCCAATAATCCAACCCAAATGCTCGTCCGGCTCCACCCAACATGACGATTGAAACCGCCATATACCAGAGGATTTCCTTGCCCGCTAGAGCTCCAATAAGGAACATGATGGAAAGACCCATGGAAACCACAGCTGCAGGAAAGGTGAAAAGACCTCCAATGAAACACAGCCCGATTCCTACTTCAGCGAGTACGATCATTATTTGGAAGAGATAGGGAGCCTGAGAAACAAACGTCTCGTTGATCCATGTGTACAGTGCAAGCGGTTGAGAAAGCAAAGGAGGAGCAAATTGTTTTACGGCCTCAACTACTCCGTCTCCAGAAGCCACAACTGCTTGGCTTGCTGAAGCTACAGCTTCAACTACAGGTTCCGCCCATGATTCAGAAGCAGAAGCGACAGCGTCGGTTGCACCCCCAGCTGCGGGAGCTCCCCAATATACCTTGGAACCTGTCGTGTCGGACAACCAGCCTGAGGAAATCTTGCCGATACCCTCGATCAACCACATGACACCAAGGTACATACGTAAAAAGGTCGTCCAATAGGAGGGAACCCGGTATGCAGCCATGCCTCCAATCAAGGAGCGTTTCTGTTTGATTTCAAGGATCTCATGTTTGAAATACGTCCAGGCCCCATTTATTCCACACACCCCAAACTGGTAGTACATGTTCACCAAGTGTTTGATGGCCATGGCAAAAAAGCCGGACATGGAAATTCCTGCCGTATGGGAAACAGCATATTTACCGCCGATAGAGACCATAAAGCCATGGAAATTGGATTTGAACGGCTTGGGAGGGGTACACTTTTTACCGAGCTCGGTCTTTATGGAGTAAGTGACACCATCAGCAGCTGTTTTGGCAGTTTGCTCAGCAGCCTCAACAATTTGGGGAACCGCACGGTTGTTTTCCAAAAACCACATGCCGTCGCCCACAAGATACACATTTTCATAGTCAGGAGACTTCATGAACTCATCGACCTGTTTTCTCCCGATTTTTCCATCAGTAAGTGGGAGGCTTTCGCAGAAAGCGGTTCCTCTGACTCCACACGTCCAAACCAATGTCTTTGTCTTGATGGTGGAACCTTGCTTGGTGGTAAAGCCCTCTCCATCGACATTGACGATCAAGGAGTTGAGAAGGATTTCCACTCCTTTCTTCTCCATGTATTTGATTGCTTTGTTTCGGGGCCCATCAGGAAGCATGTTCAGAATACTGCCTAAAGCCTCTGCATTGATGAGCCTTACTTCATCATGGTTCACCCCGTTCTCCTTGCAAAGGATGGGAAGCCATTCAATGAGTTCGCCTACCAATTCAACACCGGTAAAACCACCACCTGCTACAACGAACGTGAGCAATTGCTTTCTTTTCTCAAGGTCACTTTCTCGGGAAGCTTCCTTCACCATTTTTTCAACATGGCAACGGATCTTAATTGCATCATCAAGACTCCAGAGGTAGAAAGCGTGTTCTTTGACACCAGGAATGTTGAAGTCGGCAGCCTGTGCTCCTGTTCCAATGATCAGTTGGTCATAGGCATAAGAGGAGCGTTCTCCTGTGAGAACCTGCTTGGAGAAGTCGATATTTGTAATCTCATCCTGAACAACGTTGACCATCTTTCCTGCGAAAATACGGTCGAACGAAATCTTAACTGATGTTTCCTCGACTCTATGGCCTGCGACTTCATGCAGTTCTGTCATCAAAATGTGGTGTGCGTTTCGGTCAATCAGCGTGATTTCAACTTGGTCCTGCATTTTGCGAAAGGCTTTGTGAAGTTTTTTTGCGGCATGTACACCAGCATATCCTCCACCTAGTACCACAATGTGTTTTTTACCCATGTTTTCTTTCCTCATTGAATCTGATTTTTTCATGGCTTTTCAAAATAAAACGTGTAAAAGCTGATGAAATCGATCAGGCTGAAGTTCGGTTCATCATGTCGTTTCTTCATATTCCTAATCGCATGTGCAGTGTGCGGTATATACGTACGTTCTGACAGAAATCCAGTCTAGCATAAAACTAGGAATTAGAGCAATTCCTTTATTTTTTATCGAATTAATTCTCGCATGTTTTCTACGGTTTGTAACGATATAAACCCTCGATAGTAGGAAAAAATCCTATAAAAATCATACAAATGTATAAAAAACATACAACTGTCTAGCTCTATCAGCATAGGAAAAATAGTGAAAAAATTTACTAAAAATATTTAATTATATACATATAATGAATTAATAATGAATATTTGACTCTGTTGATAGTAGTTCTTAAATAAAGATAAAAGAATATTGAAAAGAAGTCTCAAATCAGTATATGATTATATGCATATCAATACAAATTGCCTATATATGAGGAGTTTTCCGCATGATGAAGAAAAAGAATACTGCGATTATCGTTTTACTCGGCATTCTTTCTGCACTGTTTTTTATCGGTTGTTCCAAAGAAGAAACCAAGACAGAAGAAGCTGTCGTTCCTGCTTCTCAAGTCGTTGAGTCCAAAGTGACTTCTTCCACTGCTGGTTATGAAGATGGCATCTATTTTGCCATGGATGAGGCCTTCGCCTCTTCTGGCTGGAAGGAAACAGTTACCATAACGGTAAGCGGTGGAAAAATCACCGATGTAGATTGGAATGGTGTCAATATCGCAGCTGGCGTTGATAAGAAAACGAATGACCAAGCTGGAAAATACAACATGGTCAAATTTGGAAAAGCACAGGCAGAGTGGTACCAACAAGCACAAAAGGCTGAAGCGTACCTGATAGCCAACCAAGACCCGACTTCCATTTCTTATACAGATAGTGAAGGTCATACCGATGACATCGCTGGAGTCTCTGTCCATGTGAACTCCTTCTTTGACCTTGCAGCGAAGGCACTTGCCTCGGGTCCTGTGGGCCGTGGTCAATATGCTGATGGTGCTTATTTTGCAATCGATGAATCCTTTGGTTCTTCGGGATGGAAAGAGTATGTTTCTGTGACCGTGCTCAATGGCCGTATCGCATCTGTCAGTTGGAGCGGAGTAAACAAGACCGGCGACGATAAGAAGGCCTTTGATATGGCTGGCAACTACAATATGGTGAAATTCGGCAAAGCCCAGGCAGAATGGTATCAGCAGGCACAAAAAGCTGAGGAATTCCTGATTGCCAAGCAAGATCTCAATGCCATCACCTATTCGGATGATCAAGGTCATACCGATGATATCGCTGGGGTGTCCATTCATGTCAATTCTTTCTATGCGCTGGTTGAGAAAGCTCTAGCTGCAGGTCCCGTTTCTCTCGGATCTTTTGCCGACGGTGGGTATTATGCTTCAGAAGATGCTTTTGGTTCATCAGGTTGGAAGGGGTTTGTTTCTCTCTTTGTGAAGAACGGAAACCTCGTCAGCGTCAACTGGAGTGGAGTCAATGAAGCTGGAGACGATAAAAAGCAATTTGCTGCAGATGGAAAGTATGGCATGGTCAAAGCCAGTGCTTTGGGAAAAGAGTGGCATGAACAGGCATCTGCTGTAGAGACGTATTTGCTCTCTACTCAAGATCCCAAAAAGATTTCCTACAAGGATGAGTCAGGCCACACTGATGATATCGCAGGTGCATCCATACATGTAATGGATTTCTACTCCTTGGTTGAAAAGGCTCTTGCTTCAGGTCTGAAGAAGTAAGCGTATCTTCTGTCGATTGGTCTTGAAGAGCTCTTATAAGCTTTTCAAGACTTTTTTTTTGAAGTGTGGTATTTTTTAATATGGCATATAAAGATTTACAGGATTTTATCCAAAAATTGGAAGCATGTGGAGAACTCAAGCGCGTCAGCAGAGAAGTCGACCCGTATCTTGAAATCACTGAAATCACTGATCGAGTCAGTAAAGCCGGTGGTCCGGCTGTGCTGTTTGAGCATGTGAAGGGCAGCGAGTATCCGGTTCTCATGAATGCTATGGGATCGTATAAACGCATGGCCATGGCCCTCGGAGTGGACTCCTTGGAAACGAAAAAAAAAGAGATCGAGGAACTTATCACCTGGGCCTTCTCCCAAGCGAAAAGTATCGATATACCCTCGATCATTCCCAAGCTCTCCCTGTTTCGTGCCTTTTTCCCAAAAAGAGTGAAGCGAGCCGCCTGTCAGGAAATCGTTGAAAAAGAAGTGGATCTCTACAAGCTCCCCGTTCTAACTTGTTGGCCGCAAGACGGCGGTCCTTTCTTTACGCTTCCTCTGGTCTTTACCAAAGACCCTGAAACCGGTGTTTCTAATGTAGGTATGTATCGTATGCAGGTGTTTGACAAACAGACGACTGGCATGCATTGGCATATCCATAAAGATGGTTCTCATTTCTATCAGAAATATAAGAGTAGGGGAGAAAGAATGCCTGTTGCCGTCTCG
>Ga0172377_10006711_pt1 | contig 11868 bp, 15 predicted proteins | sample Pumphouse3metaG_FD_119749 | JGI IMG/M metagenome (GOLD analysis project Ga0172377, IMG submission 119749) | Leachate microbial communities from a municipal landfill in Southern Ontario, Canada - Pumphouse #3 metaG | ecosystem: Engineered > Solid waste > Landfill > Unclassified | place: Canada... | reverse complement strand
TTTTCTCTAACGGCACAAGTATTCAAAATCACCAAGTCACTACTCTCGATTTTGTCATTTTTGACCATTCCTAAAGATAATAAAATACCAGACAAATTCTCTTCATCACGATAATTTGCTTGGCATCCATAAGTTCTAATATAAAACTTTTTCCCTTTTAGAAAGTTAACAATAAATTCAGTAGGAACATAGTCATAGTGATAAGTTTCTACCCTAGCAATACGCTCACGTGCCTTATTCAAATTTGGCATATCTATAAACAATATATCATTATTACTCATATTCTTTTCCATTCAATAAATTAATGCGCTTAATACTCTTCGCTTTATTCGTTATATCATCAATATCGATAATAACTGCGTTAAATATCATATCATCATCTTCTAATAGTTTAAACCTTGAAGATGGGTCGTGAAGAGTAATGCGTCCAACAACAGAATTAATCTCGTCTCCTAAAACACTATTATAACTTCCACACATTCCAACATCAGTAATATAAGCAATACCAGTATTTAAAATTTGGTTATCGCATGTTTGAACATGCGTATGTGTTCCAAGAACGGCTGTAACCTTTTCTTTCAAACTATAGGCAAATGCCTTCTTTTCACCAGTTGCCTCTGCATGAAAATCTATTATTCTTATATCGCTTTTATCATTTTCCAGCAAACGAATCGCTTCAATATAAGGATCTTTTACTTCTTCTTTCATAAAAGCAGTCCCTAAAAGATTAATAACACGAATCGTTTTCCCTTTGACAACAAAACTACGACTTCCTTCTCCTGGAAAAGAACCAACGATATTTAATGGACGAACTATATTATCGTTATCTAAAACATTAATAATTTCATCTTTATCTTTGTAATGATTCCCAAGAGTAATGCAATTAATTGGTAATTCACACAAAAAATGGTAGTGATTTTGATTCATTCCCCTACCATTTGTTATGTTTTCACCATTAACAATTACAAAATCTATTTTGCAATTATCTTTAATAAAGGAAAGGCTTTTTGTTAAAGCCTTTCTTCCGACTTTACCAACAACATCACCGACAAATAGAATTTTCATTATTTAGCAGTTTCTACCGCACGATATTCCCTTATGACATTTACTTTAATTTGTCCTGGGAAAGTCATCTCATTTTCAATTTTCTCTTTGATGTCGCGGGCCATCTTGAAAGCTTGAAGATCATCAACCTTATCTGGAATAACCACAACTCGAACTTCACGACCTGATTGCATTGCATAACATTGCTGAACGCCATCAAATCCTTTGCAAATAGTTTCAAGTTGTTCAATACGTTTAATGTAAGTTTCGAGTGTCTCGCTACGAGCGCCTGGACGAGCAGCACTTAAAGTATCAGCAGCAGCAACTAAAATACTTGTAATATATTTTGGAGCAACGTCTCCATGGTGTGATTCGATTGAGTTAATAACGACATCGTTTTCACCATATTTTTTAGCGAGACGAACACCAATTTCAACATGACTACCATCAATTTCAAAATCAGCCGCTTTACCAATATCATGTAATAAACCACAACGTTTGGCCATCGTTTGATCAAGACCAAGTTCTGCAGCCATAATTCCACAAAGTTCAGCAGTTTCGATTGAATGTTCTAATTGATTTTGACCATAACTTGTTCTATAGCGAAGTTTACCAACATAGGTCATTAAATCCTTATCCATTCTACCGAGACCAAGTTTGAAAACTGCATCTTGGCCAGCTTTACGAACAACTTCATCAACATCTTTTTGACATTTAGCAACAACCTCTTCGATACGACCTGGTTGAATACGACCATCTTTTACTAAGATATCAAGTGCTCTACTTGCAACTTCACGACGAATTGGGTTAAAGCACGAAACGGTGATTGCTTCTGGTGTGTCATCAATAATAATATCAACACCAAGCATTTGTTCGAGCGATTTAATGTTACGACCTTCACGACCGATTATTCGACCCTTCATCTCATCATTTGGAAGAGAAATAACATTAACCGTACGATCTGTAGTAACTTCTTGAGCATTTCTAAACATAGCATTAGCTAAAATTGTCTTTGACTTTTCATCAGCTTCACTTTCAGCTTCTTCTTCACGATTCTTCATGTATTGAGTCAATTCTTTTTGATACTTCTCTTCAACACGTTTGAAAATTTCGTTCTTTGCTTCATCTTCACTCATCTTAGCTACTTTTTCAAGTTCAGCTAAAATTCCGTTAATCTTGTCTTGAAGAATAACGCCTTTTTTCTTGTTTTCTTCAATTTCACGATCAATTTGTTTTGCTTTTTCTTCAAGATTATTTTCTTTTTGAATTAAAACAGCATCCCTTTGATCGATTGATTGCTCACGTTGTAACAACTTGTTTTCTTGAGCAATTACTTCTTGTTTTCTTTCCTTAATATCCTTATCAGCTTCTTGCTTCATTTCGAATGTAGCCTGCTTAGCATCTAATTCAGCATTCTTGATTAAATGTTCAGCTTTAATTTGGGCATCATTCACTATTTTATCAGCGTTATGTTTGGCTTTTTTCTCTTTATATCTTGGAGATAAAACTAAAAAAGCGACACCTAAAGCAATACCAACAACGACACAAAGAAGAGAAATTAATAGTTCAAAATACCATGGCATATAAAATCTCCTTTTTGCTAAAAGTACCGTAGAAAATTTTCTACTCTAAAAAATTTAAAACTTATTTAAATCTATATTTTTATAACGACTATTTGTAAATTAAAAATATATATAAAGTATCCTACGATACGAAATAATTATAGCAAAGAGAAAAATTTTTATCTAGATTAAATACTAAATATTCACCATTCTTTATAAATTGCTATTATTATCAATTACGCCGTTCTCATCGGCGTTTTCTATCGTTTTCTTATTTTTAGCGTCTTTTTCACCAGTCACAATTTCGTTCTTAACTTTTTCAAATACATCTTTATTCTCTTTTAAATAGAGTTTTGCAGTGTCACGACCTTGTCCCATTCTTTGCTCATAAACTTCATACCAAGTTCCAGATTTCTTAATAATTCCCATTTGAAGACCAAGATCAAGAACTTCGCCTTCTCGAGAAATTCCTTGGCCATAAATAATATCGACTTTGCACGATTTAAATGGTGGAGCAACTTTATTCTTTACAACTTTAACACAAACAGTATTCCCAACCATGTTAACGCCTTCTTTAATAGCTTCAACACGACGTATATCAAGTCTTACTGAAGCATAGAATTTCAAAGCTCTACCACCAGTCGTAACTTCAGGATTACCATAAATAACCCCAACCTTTTCTCTTAATTGATTAATAAAAATAACCGTACAATTACCTTTATTTAAGACAGCAGCAATCTTTCTTAAAGCCTTCGACATAAGTCTAGCAAGTAAACCAATTGAAGCATCTTCCATCAATCCGTCAACTTCAGCTTGAGGAACAAGAGCGGCAACACTATCTACAACAATAAGCGAGAAGATGCCACTTTTAGCAAGCATTTCAACAATTTGAAGAGCTTGTTCGCCACTATCAGGTTGGCTTAAAATCAAATCATCAATATTAACCCCTAATGCTTTTGCATAAGTTGGATCAATTGATTGCTCTGCATCAATAAAAGCACATTTTCCACCATTTTTTTGCGTTTCAGCAATAGCCGTTAATGCAAGGGTAGTTTTTCCACTACTTTCAGGACCATAAATTTCAACAATTCTACCTTTTGGGTAGCCACCAATTCCTAAACATTCATCAAGTAAAATAGAACCGCTTGGCAAAGCGTCTGTATTCGTTTTTGGTCTATCGCCCAAAACCATTACACTTCCACGACCAAAAGAGTGTTCAATATCACTCAATACATTTTTTAGAGTCTCATCAACTTCTTTTTGTTTTTTATCATCCATGTGATTTTCCTCCACACCAATGTATCGCGAGGAATACAAGAACTTTTGCAATAATTTTATTCAATAACTTTTATATTGTCTTTTAAATAAATTACTCCACCTATAATTGAAGTAATAGTTGCTAGATAACAGAAAATATCTGTAATGTGTAGATATGCCATCCAACCAGCATCAATAAAACTGAATGGAAAACCATTGAGCATAACAAGACTTACAGCAACCATTTGTAAAACAGTTTTGGCTTTGCCCCACATATTTGCTGCAATAGTAACATTTTTGCTTGCAGCTATAAAACGTAATCCATCAACAATTAAGTCGCGAATTGTCATTAACACCACACAAAACCAAGGAAATTTAAGTTGTTCACTAATACTTATAAAATTGAAACAAAGAAATATACAAATCGAATTTATCAACATTTTATCAGCAAGTGGGTCTAAAAATTTGCCAAGATCCGTTACTTGATGATTTTTTCTAGCAAGATAGCCATCGAGAAAATCAGTTAAACTAGCAAATAAGAATATTGCCCAAAAAATAATCATCAATGTGTTAATTTTAATTCCTGAAAATTCAAGATTAAAATCGCTAACACTCATAACTTTAAATTCATCGAGAAAATAAACCACAATTATCGCGAGAATTAGCAAAGTGGAAATGACGATTCTAGAAATTGTAATTTTTGTAGGTAAATTTATTCTTTTCACAGTTCTCTTTCTTTTAGTGAGTATCAGTCAATAAGCCATGTTCTGTCGAGTGCAACCATTAATCTAAGATTTCTCTTACTTCGGATGTTTCAGTTAACACCCTTAGTTTCCCCTACCAATTAATTTGGGTTTCTTGCTTATGGAGTTTACCAACGTTTCATTTTGTTGTTTCCAACAAATTCGTCACTGTGGCACTTTGTATCCGCTAATCGTGACTTATTCAGTTTTAGATTTTTGGATGTCGTTATCGGCTCCCCGATACCTAGCCTTATTTATTCAACTAGCATAAACACTACTCTCATCGCAGAGAGTGCAAGCATGGACTTTCCTCTAGTAACCTAGCGGTTGCATAGACTGAAAGTTACTTAATTTTACTCGGATCAACACCTAATTCATAGAGTTTATTTTCATAAGCGCTAATTTTCTTAAGTAATTCGAGATTGTCAAGACGAGAATAGTCATTTACAACGAATGTTTGTTTTGCTTTTTTATTCGAAGAAGCCTTTAATGCCTCAAACTCAACTTCCTGTTCTTGATTAATCTCCTTAAGATTTACGATTTGTTGATTTAAATTACTAACAACGTCATCAACAACCTTATAGTCTTTTAACACCATATCAAGAAAGCTATCAACCTCAAGAGGATCATAACCTTTAACATTCTTTGAAAACTCTTTATTTAAAACATCTTTACTCGATAATAAAAGTTTCATATTTCCTCAAATTCCTAACGAGTTAATTATAGAAGAATTATTCTATTTCTTCAATTATAGAAGGATTGAAAACAACATGCTAAAAACTTATAATGCTATCATGAAAGAAATCACCAAATTATTGAACGGGAGTAAGGTTGCAATTTTTCTCGACTTTGAAGGTACTCAATATAGTCAAGAAATCATTGCCATCGGTGCAATAAAATGTGTTCTAGATAATAAAAATCAAATTAAGAAAACCTATCCTGGTTTTAAGTTTTATGTAAAAGCAGATGGACAGGTGGGTAAAATCGTTACAGAGCTTACCGGCATTACTGATGAAAAAGTTAGGACTGATGGTATCGAATTTAAAAAATGTATGGACTTATTTGAGAAATATGTTGGACATCACACAAATATTAAATATATTACTTATGGAAATTTTGATATGCGTTTGCTTCATCAATCAGCAACTTTATCTAATATTAATGATAATAAATTTATTAAGAGCATATACAAAAACTATGTGGATTTTTCAACAATTCTTAATCATTATGTTCGAAGTAAGCAAGGTACGCAACTTTCTCTTATGGATGCGCTAGATGTTTTTCAACTTACACCAGAAGGCGAAGCACATGATCCTCTTTTCGATGCTAAAAATTTAATGTACCTATATCGTGCTCTCCTTAAGAATAAAGCAATTTTACTAGAGCAATATCAAAAAGTTTTACTAAATAATCACTCATATCCCGCTCCGATTACTAAATTGATTAAGGATGTCTACGCAAAAGGAAGTGCGAATATTAATGATTTCAAAAAATATATTGAGGAAGATATTTAATGGTTAAATATCCATTAGGAATTCAAAATAAAAAAAGAACTGTCACGCACAAAAACCGAGGAATGTCGCTTGAAAGCCTAATTAATAAAACCAATTTGTATTATCTTGAAAACGATATTGCTGTCGTGTATAAAAAGCCTACACCTATCAAAATAATAAAAGTAAACAATAGTGAAAACACGATTAAATCTGCTGTTTTTAGTAAGCATTCAACTACGGATTATAATGGAATATATAATGGAAAATATCTTGATTTTGAAGCGAAATCAACAAATTCAAAAACTTCCTTTCCGATTAAAAATTTTCAGGATTGTCAATTAGATCACTTTCATAGAATCATAAAACAAAAAGGGTTAGCTTTTGTAATTTTTTATTTTAATGAACTTGATGAATACTACTTTTTAACAGTTGATTGGTTGTTCAACTGTCTTAAGAACAATGAGAAATCATCAATACCCTTATCGTTTATCAAAGAAAAGGGATTCAAAATTCCTCTTACGCTGAATCCGCCACTTGACTACATTAAGATTGTCGATATGTTTTTTTTAAAATAACCACAATAAGCATGAAGCATGCAAGTCTCACAACATGGATTTTGTGCTTTACAATAATTGCGTCCAAAATGAATAAACTTATGGTGCAAATCTATCCAATCATTTTTGTCGAATTCCTTTTTTAATTTTTGTTCAACCACAAAAACTGAATCGTTTTCCTTTGCGATATTTAATCTCTTTGCTACCCGATTAACATGGGTATCCACAGGAAATTCACTTATTTTAAACCACTCGATGAGCATTACATTGGCAGTTTTGGGTCCGATACCAGAAAGAGTCATCAATTCCTTTTTACTTGCTGGAACTTTGCCTGCAAATTTAGTTAATAAATCACTAGCAATTTCTTTAATGTATTTTGCTTTATTTTTATATAATCCCAAAGACTTTATATGCTCTTCTATTTCCTCTAAAGAAGCTTCATCTAAATCTTTGAGCGACTTATAATCGCTAAAAAGAACGCGAGTAATGGTATTTACTTTTCTATCAGTGCATTGAGCCGAAAGCATTATCGCAATTAATAAAGAATAGTCAGTTGTATAATCAAGCGTACAACCTGCTCCACGACAGACAATATCTAAATATTTTTTAATTTCTTGACTCTTTTTATTCATGGGTATTCTTTTCGATAATCAAAGAATCAATAAACCCAATCGATAGTTTATTCTTAGCCGCTGCATCTTTAAGCGAATTCACAATAATATCCGTATTAATATCTTCCTTAATCCATTGATCAACATGAGAAAGCTCGATTGGTGATAATTCACGCTTAAAAACCTTACTAAAAAGATCGAATAAATACTCACGTTTTTCTTTAATTTCTTTATCTTCTCTAATTTCTTCTTCGGTAAATAACGATTCTTCGAATTTTTTATAGATTATTTTTTTAATTGGTTCAATTGATGTACGATTTTCTTTATCATCCATAATAAACTCAATGTAATTTTTCTTGTATAAATTGGTCATCGCACTATCAATCGCTTTAGAAGTAAGATTCATTTTTAAAGATAAAAGTTCATTTGTAATAAATGTATTCCCTTGTGACAAAAGATGATCAATCATTAAAACAACTGAAAGTTCATTCTCGCTCATATTCAAATCTTTATAAAATTCCATCAATAGATATGGAAAATTAATTGCATTAAAGTTTTGGTAGTTCATAATTAAGACCATTTTTAACCTTTTCTAGTTTCTTTTTTTCTTCTTCAAGTTTTCCCTTACTTATTTTACTTAATAAATAACGGTTTTCATCAAATAATTTTTTATATTCCTCACTAACGATTAAATTATATTCAATAGCGAAACGTTCTCCTCTTAAAATTCTCAAAGGATCCTCTTTAATTCTTGTCAAAGGATCACCGATGAAACGCAAAATTCGATTTTCTAAATCACTAAGTCCTAATCCTGTTGGATCAAGAAATTCATAATTTTCAGTAACATATATCGAATTAATTGTAAAATCTCGACGTTTATAATCGATTGCAATATCTTTAACAAAATTAACTTCGCTAGGATGACGATTATCTAAATAACTTCTTTCTTCTCTTAAGGTTGTAATATCAATTTTTGTTTTTTTATCGTAATAATATTTTACTGTCCCAAACCTTGCAAAAGTCATGTCCACATCCAAGAATTTCTTAATATCTGTTGGCGTTGCATCCGTAACAAAATCATAATCAGTTATTTCGCGATTTAGAAAATAATCACGGCTAGTACCACCAATTATATATAAACGAAAATTGTTTTTGTTAAAGATAATTTTAAGTTCATCAAATAGTTTATTCATGTAAATATATTATAGAGTTTTTTATTTTTAACTAAACATTTTTTTAAAATAATGAGACAAAAAAAGGACCACCTAAGTGGCCCTATTTTGTTAAAAGTTTAATTACTTTACAGCGTCTTTTAAGTTCTTAGAAGGCTTAAAACCAACAGTCTTAGTTGCTGGAATGGTAATCTTCTTACCATCAACTGGGGAAGTTCCGACTCTCTGTTTTCTATTCTTAATTGAGAAAACACCGAAACTTGAAATCTTAACACTATCACCCTTTTCTAATGACTTTTGCATTTCTTCGAATAAGACGTCAACTGCTTTTTCAGCGGCTTTTTTACTTAAATTAACCTTTTCACTTACAACCACTACTAATTCGGCTTTATTCATGTGTGACAGCTCCTTTGATACGAAATTTATAACATATTTTAAAAATCAATGCAAGAATTATTCGCATAGTTATCACGAAATTTCGACTTTTCCACAAAAAAAATTACTTTTCCACAAGAATTTAAAAAAGTCCGACTGCATCTATTCTTTTTAATTATCTACGCTTTCTTAAAACAAAATTGATTGGACTACCAATAAGTTCAAAAGATTCTCGAATTTTGTTTTCTATATATCTCTGATATGAAAAATGCATCCACTTTGGATCATTAACAAATAAGGCTATTGTTAAAGGAGCACTACTAACTTGTTGAGCATAATAAATACGAATACGTCCACCATTAAAATCTGGCGACTCATTCATTGTTTGTGCTTCTTGAACGATATCATTTAAAGTTGCAGTCTTAATTTCGAAATTATAAGACTCATAAACTCGATCAAGTAAATCAAAAACCTTACTAACATTTGTTTTATTGATGGCAGATGTGAAAACAATTGGGGCATAATCTAGGAATTTAAACTGTTCGTGAATTTTCTTTATGAATTCTTTGGCCTCTTCTTCTTTATTTTTAATTAAATCCCATTTGTTAACGACCAATATTATGGCCTTTTTACTTTCGATTGCATATCCAACAACATGCTTATCTTGTTCGATAATTCCTTGAGAAGCATCCATAACAAGAATTGCAACATCACTATTATCTATTGCTCTTAAAGCTCTTAAAGCAGCATATTTATCAATTGCCTCATAAATTTTGCCACGTTTTTTGAGACCAGCAGTATCGGTTGCGATGTAGTGTCTTCCGTTTCTAACGAATGGGGTATCGATTGCATCACGAGTTGTACCGCTTATATCACTAACAATTGTTCTTTTTTCATTGAGCATTGCGTTAGAAAGGCTTGATTTACCGACATTTGGACGACCAATGATGGCAAAACGAATTGCTTCTTCGTTCATTTCGCTTTCTTCTTTTGGAAGTTTCTTAATAATTGTGTCTAAAATATCACCGATGCCAATGCCATGAACACCAGAGACAGCAATTGGATCTCCAATACCTAAGGCATAAAAATCATAAATATTATGCATTTTGTCTGCATTATCAATTTTATTAACTGCCAGAATAACTTCTTTTTCCGATTTATGAAGCATGCTAGCAACAAGTTTATCATCATCGGTTAAACCTAAATTCCCATCAACTACAAAAATAATAACATCAGCTTCATCGATTGCGATTTGAGCTTGCATTCTAATTTGATCTTGAAAAGGATGATTTGCAAGTTCAATTCCACCAGTATCAACACACATAAAAGTACGTGTAAGCCACGTTGCTTTACCATATATACGATCACGGGTTACGCCACGTTCTTCTTCAATAATGGATTTTTTTTCACCGATTATACGGTTAAAAATTGTAGATTTGCCTACACTAGGAGAACCAACAATTGCTACTAACCCGAGAGCCATATTTATTTAATACCTTTTTCAATTTCTTTCTCTTTAATAATATCGAGTACTTTTTCAACAACATCACTAATAGTCAAGTTAGTTGTGTCAACCGTAATAGCATCACATGCGGGTTTAAGAGGATTAACCTTTCTATGCGAATCTATATAATCTCTTTTCTTAAGATTATCCAAACATTCTTCTTCAGTCGATGGAATGCCTTTTTCGAGATTTTCCATATATCTTCTTTTTGCACGCATATTTACATCTGCAATTTGAAATATCTTAACTGTTGCGTCAGGCAAAACGTGTGTTCCAATATCTCTTCCATCCATTATAACATTATTATTGTTAGCAAGTTCACGTTGAAGTTCAACAAGATGAGCACGAATATCTTTATATGTTGAAATATAACTAACATTATCAGCTACATTGTTTTCTCTAATTTTTTCGCCAACATCTTCTCCGTCAAGTGTAACGTGATTTTCTGCATTAAACCAGATTTTTATTTTCCCAATCAAAGTGCAACAAGCCGCTTCATCTTGAGGATTTATTCCATGACGAAGAACTGCCAAAGTAAAAGCTCGATACATTGCTCCTGTATCGATATAAATATAACCTAATTTTGTTGCTAAAATTTTAGCAATTGTTGATTTGCCACTGGCACTTGGTCCGTCTATTGCAATACTAATATTTTTCATAATGAATTAACCATCCAAACAATTAAAGCGATAACTAAACATAAAATGCCAATAGCCGCCACTATATATAAAGAAGTAACAATAATTTTCTTAGTTTGATAAGACTTGAAAATAGGTGCTGGAGTAACCTTTACTTCTTTGCTTGTTGGAGCAACCTTCGTAATGGCTTCAGTATCTATCCCATCATTGTTATTAATGGGTATTGTTGTCGTTATCGAAATAGTACGTTTAGATCCACTGTTTTTCGATTTCTTATTTTCTTCATTCATCAAAGAAATCTCTTTTCGTAAATCTTCATATTTCTTAACTCTAGTGGTAGCGTTGTTATCTTTATTCATGTCTAGTAGTTTAACATTTATTAACGCATTTTTAAATCCAAATTATTGCGAATTTCATGAAAAATGTTATAGTAGTAAGCGGAGGATATTTTATGCCTGTAAAAGTAAAAGTAGATGCAGATGTTTGTGTAGGTTGTGGATTGTGTGTTGGTAGTTTCCCAGATACATTTGAATTCGATGAAAATGGCAAAGCAAAGGTCCATGGAGATATCGATGAAGCTAATGCTGATGATGCCATCGCTAATTGCCCAACCGGAGCAATTTCAAAGTAATAAAGAAAATTATAAAAAATGAAGTCCTTAAGAACTTCATTTTTTTATTCTTTCGATAATAATTCGCATTGGCTTATATATTAGAAATACCATAACTAAGACAAGACCGTTTTTAAGTAAGTTAAAAGGCAGTAAAAACTCCAAACCAATACGAATATCAGTCAAAGATGTTATATTTCTATCAAAAACATTGAACATAGAAACTATCGTTTCATTACCATAAATAATTCCATAAAGAGGGAAAATGGTATAAAGGCCAACAATGCAGGAAAAAAGAAGGTTTG
>Ga0172377_10006710_pt1 | contig 11868 bp, 10 predicted proteins | sample Pumphouse3metaG_FD_119749 | JGI IMG/M metagenome (GOLD analysis project Ga0172377, IMG submission 119749) | Leachate microbial communities from a municipal landfill in Southern Ontario, Canada - Pumphouse #3 metaG | ecosystem: Engineered > Solid waste > Landfill > Unclassified | place: Canada... | reverse complement strand
TTGTGATATTGCTTTTGCATACGATGGAGATGCGGACAGAGTTATAATTGTTACAAACAAGGGGCAGATATTGACAGGGGATGAAATCCTATACATATTTGCTAAATATTTACATAGTAAAAATAAATTAAAAAACGACACATTTATTACCACAGTTATGACAAATTATGGTGTGGAAAAATCTTTAAATAAATTAGGTATTGACACTCTAAGAGTAAAAGTCGGCGATAAATATGTATTACAAAAAATGCTGGAACAAGATTGTAACTTGGGTGGGGAGGAAAGTGGTCATATCATTCTTGGTGATTATAATTTATCAGCAGATGGTTTACTTGCAACTTTATTTCTCTTAAAAATAATGACAGAGAGTGAAGCAACAATAGACGAATTGTTAAAAGGTTTGAACAAGTACAGCACAGCAAGAATAGATTTGAAAGTTAGTGATAGACAAAAAACTTTGGTTCAAAATGGAAATATGGAGCAACTTGTTCAAAAATATGCAGATGAACTTGCGGAAAATGGTAGAATTGTTCTTAGAGCAAGCGGGACAGAAAGCGTAGTTAGAATTTTAGTGGAAGGTGAAGATTTGCAACTCATTTCCAGTATTGCGGAAAATTTGGAGAAAGAAGTAAAGCAACTGTAAAATTTGTATTAATTTTGATAAACTACACAAAATATCACTATGAAAAGTCAAACTTTTTTAGGTGGTATTTTTGTTTTAGTCATAGGTAGTCTGGTTGCAAAATTACTAGGTGCTTTTTATCGTATACCTCTTACTTGGGTCTTGGGGGCGGAAGGTTTAGGTATATATCAGTTAGTATTTCCAGTTTTTTCTTTATTGTTAGTACTGTCTTCTACTGGTACGCCTACTGCAATAAGTACTATGGTGGCAGGTCGAATAAAAGAAGGCAAGTATCTGGAAGCCGAAAAAATATTTAGGATTAGCAAATATTCACTTTTGATTTTTGGAATAATAACAGGTGCTGTTCTTGCACTTTCTAGTGGTATTTTGGCTTCTATTCAAGGTAACGAACTTTCTACATACTCTTATGTGGCTATTGCTTTTGCAGTACCTATGGTTTCAATACTTAGTGCTTTTAGAGGATACTATCAGGGTTGCAGAAATATGGTACCTACTGCTTTGAGTCAAGTAGTAGAGCAAGCAGGCAAACTAATTTTTGGTTTAATACTAAGTTTTATTTTGATACCTTATGGAATAGAATTCGGTGCTTTGGGTGCTGTACTTGGAGTGGTGCTTGGTGAAATTTTGGCTGTAATAATAATGTATATATATAAAATATTTAATAGAAAGAAAGAAAATTTCAAGTTACTTATACAAAATAATGAAGTTGCTGATAATAAATTACTTGCAAAAGAGTTGGGTAAAATTGCTATGCCGATAGTAGTTGCATCATTTGTAATACCTGCCTTGCAAGTGATTGATAGTATGCTAGTAGTGAACTTACTTAATATGGGAGGGTATAATACTGCCGAAGCAACAATTATGTGGGGTATAAATTCTGGTGTAGTAAATTCTATTATTAATATGCCTGTGGTGCTAGCATTGGCGGTCGCAACCGCAGTAGTGCCTGAATTAAGTGAAAAAACCAAAGTGATAGGAGAAACAGCAAAGGAAAAAATTGCTTCCGCTCATAATTTCACTATCAATATAGCACTCCCTTGTGTAATGGGACTAATGATACTAGCACCTTTAATTATAAATTTTTTGTATAGTGATAGTTTGGGCACAAATAGTGCATTAAATGAACAGGCTTTGGCAACAAATCTGTTGGTATTTTCCAGTGCCTTAATTTTAATAATGGCATTGATGCAAGTACAAAATGCAAGCCTACAAGGTATAGGGAAAGCAAATATACCACTTAGACATATAATTTTTGCGGGTATAATAAAAATCGTATTGATGATTGTTTTTGTGCAAATACGAGAAATAAATATTTACGGCGTATTTATTGCTAATATGGTTTTTTATAGTATTTGCTTTATTTTAAATTCAGTTTATTTATGGAAGACAGTTCAGGTGCGAGATTGCTATTCAAAATTGTTGCCAACTATTGTGGCATCGTGTGTAATGACACTTGCCTTGATAATGGCTAGAATGGCATTTGTAAATTTGAATGTTTATATTGCTTTTCCTATTGATTTTGTTTTGGGTGTGATTGTTTATGCTTGGACGCTTCTCATAATGGGTGGAGCAGGTGAAATGGTAGTGTTTATAAAAAAATTTTGGCAAAAGGTTTATAAACGAAAAGTTTTGTAAACACTCTTTTAGGAGGAGGACAAAAATGAATAAAAATCAATTAATCAAAAATATGAGTAAGGAGAGTAGGCTTACTCAAAAAGAATGTGCAAAATGCTTGCAAGCGTTGCAATTAATCTTGACTGATAGTCTAAAAAAAGGCGAAAATGTATCCATAACTGGTTTTGGAAAGTTCTATACTAAGTTCCAAAAAGAAAGAAATGGTATCAATCCTGCTACAAAAGGAATGGTTAAATATCCTTCAAAATTTGTGCCAAGTTTCAAATGTAGTGCAGTTTTGAAAGAGCAATTTGATTAAAAATGCTACAAACAAGGCTAAAAATCTCTAAAAAAATAAAAATTTTTGAAAATTTCATTAAATCGTTTGGTAAAACTTGTGATTTATGCTAAAATTCTATTAACATAAATAAAAGGAGAAATTTATGAACAAACAAGAATTTTATGCTGCAATAGCAGAAACAACAGGTTTTACACAAGTAGATGTTGCAAAAGTATTGAATGCTGGTCTTGACCAAATTGCTGCAACATTAGCAAAAGGTGGAGAAGTTGTTTTCACAGGTTTTGGTTCTTTCAAAGCAAAGAAGCGTGCCGCTCGTTCAGGTATTAACCCTGCAACAAAGCAGGCTATAAAAATTCCTGCAAGTGTCGTTCCTAGTTTTAAGGCTGGGAAAGGCTTGAAAGACGCTGTAAACAAATAGTAAATTTATTATTCTTTTTTTAAAAAAGGGGGTCAAATTACCTCCTTTTTGTTTTGTGATTTTTTTTAAATGTGCTAGAATGTTTTAAAAGGAAAAATTATGAAAATAGGTAATGTAGAATTAAAAAGTAAATATGTTTTAGCACCTATGGCTGGTTTTACCGAGGTTGCTTTTCGTTCTATTTGTATGGAAGCAGGAGCGGGCTTAACCACTACTGAAATGGTAAGTGCAAAAGGCTTAATATATGGCTCGGAAAATACAGAAGAGTTGTTGAGATTTGAAGCAAATGAGAGCCCAAAAGCAGTGCAATTATTTAGTAATGAAGCAGATATAATTGCCGATGCTGTTATGCACCCAAGTATTCAAAATTTTGATATAATTGACATAAATATGGGTTGTCCAGTTCCAAAAATTGTAAAAAATGGTATGGGTTCAGCACTTTTGCGTGAGCCTTTAATTGCAAGTAAAGTGGTGGAAAGTTGTGTTAAACATACAAAAAAACCCGTTACTGTCAAAATGAGAGTTGGTATAGAAGGAATGACTATAAATTTTGTTGATTTTGCTAAGTTGATGCAGGATAGTGGTGCTAGTGCTATAACTGTTCACGGAAGAACCAGAGAGCAAATGTATATGGGAGAAGCGGACTGGGAGAAAATAGATAAAATTGCAAAAAATGTAACTATACCCGTATTTGGAAACGGAGATATAAATAATGCAAAAACCGCAATTGAAAAAATAAATTCGACCAGTTGTCAAGGATTATCAATAGGTAGGGGTGCTTTGGGTAACCCGTGGATATTTGGAGAGTTATGTGGGAAACCGTACGAAAAGACTCCTATGGAAGTGATACAAAAGCATTTGGATATAATGCTAAAATATTATCCTGCAAAAATAGTTTATCCTGCGATGAGAAAGCATTTTTCTTATTATATTCGTTATAAACGCAATAGTAAAGTATTGCGAGATTTAATAAATAGAGCGGAAAATTATGATGAAATCCTAGAATTATTAAAAAAGGCTTTTGAATAATAAAATGGGTGAAATCATTTGCTACTTTTTGTACTATTTAGTAATATTATAAATATAACTTGTGAAAGTTTATTTTATGAAAAATTTTTACGAAATCAAATATATTTTATAAAATTTTTTGTTTAGGTATTATTTAATAAAAGATGAATTGTTTTTATAAAATTCCTCGATTATTGTATCAAAAATTTGAAAAGATTTTTGTTATTATTTGGGTATAATAAAAATAAGGAGAAATTACTAGTTATGTCATTGTTTTACAATATAATTTTAGCACTTGCTGGCTTGGGCGTTTTATTATATGGTGTGCGGTTACTAAATGTAAGTTTGGAGTCAACACTAGGAGTGGGGTTTAAGAGGACTCTTACTTCGGCTGCAAGTAGCAAATTCAAAAGTTACTGGCTAGGTGCTGGTGTTACTACTTTAACTCAAAGTAATACATTGACTCTGTCAATGGTAACAGGTTTTGTTAATGTTGGTACTATTAGTCTGGGGGAAGGTTTGGCTATCGTTTTGGGAGCGAACCTAGGTTCTGCCTTGGCAATAGTGATTTTGGCTTTTGAGGCTATAAGTATTATCAAAATTTTGTCTATTTTGTGTGTAATTGCAGCATTTATATTACTCATTTGCAAAAAGAATGCCGTGCAAAAAGTCGCTACTACTATGATGGGCTTTGGCTTGCTTTGTTTGGGGCTTACATTAGTGGGTGAACAAATGCAACAAATAGTAATGGTTCCTAGTGTTTATGCTTTTGTTTCGACTCTAACAAACCCTGCCTTATTGTTCTTAGCAGGTGCATTTATTTGCTTTATAACTGATAGTACATATGCAACTATTGCTATACTTATGGCACTTGTGGGAACAAGTACTCTTGCTGGTCCTATGGATATTCAATCAGCAATGATAATGTTTTTGGGTGCAAATTTCATCGGTGGATTGTCTACATATGCTTATACTATTTCGGGTACGACCAAAGATAGCAAGAGAATTTTATCGTTTCATGTTTTATTTAAAATGCTGGTTTCTATAATCTTCACCTTTATAATTATGATACCTTGGGTGGATTCTTTTTATCAATTTATGGGTGAACAGGCGGGACTTACTATTATATTAATTTATATTGTAATGATGATAGTGCCTGGATTAATAATGTTGCCATTCACTAACGGGCTAGCAAATTTGATGAAAAAAATTATTCCTAAAAAGAATAATGACGAAACTATTTATGATATTTTTATGCCTGATGAAAATGTTATCAAAATATTTGGTTTGGCATATGCGTGGGCAATGAAGTGTATAGGACAAATTTTACGAATGGAAACTGATTTGGCAGAAAAAATGGTAATGCGAATTAGTGATAAAAATTTTGATGAAAAAGGTTTGCCGGGAAAAATGAAAGCCTTGGATAAAATCATCAAAGTAATGTCAAATAATGTTATTAGAATTAGTGCAAATCAAAGTGAAGCAAATATAGATAAGATGAACATTTTGATGGGTATACTAAATGATGCAAATCATCTGTTGGAGAGAATCGAGAAATTATATAATTATGGTGCAACTTATAAAGATAAACCTCGAAGTATGACTGTAACCGAGGCAGAGAGTACCTTCCCTCAATGGATAAAATTAAGGGAGTTGGCGGAATTATTAATTGCTTTTGTGGCAAATATTAAAGATATGGATGAAAACGCAAAAGATAAAGCATTAAAAGAAATATTTGAAATAGGAAACAGAAATTCAAATGATAATGTAATTGCAAGGCAGGAATTATTCAAGGAATGTAAACTAAAATCCAGTTATGCAGACAGTAGTTTGTACTTGAATACTTTGCTAGCCTTTGAAAATATGAATACAGATATATCAAATATAGCAATTAGATTTGGTATTTTAGAAAGATAGAATGGAGGAGATATTATGTTTAATAAAATGACATTGAAAGATTTGGATTTGAAAGGTAGAAAAGTTCTTTTGAGGGCGGATTATAATGTGCCATTAAATTCTAATCAAAAGATAACAAATGATAAGCGTATTCGTGAGTCTGTGCCTACAATTCAATATTTACTTAGTCAGGGAGCGAAAATAATAATTTGTTCTCATTTAGGTCGTCCCGAAGGTAAAGTTATGCCAGAATATTCACTCGCACCGGTAGCAGACAGATTGCGTGAATTATTGCACAAACCTGTAATACTTACCCAAGATGTTGCTGGTACGGATACTTTTAAATATGTGCGTAATATGAAAGATGGCGATATTATTTTAATGGAAAATTTGAGATTTGAGCCAGGCGAAGAGGAGAATAATGCAGAATTTGCAAAAAGATTAGCAAGCGTTGCAGATGTTTATTGTGATGATGCTTTTGGTTGTATGCATAGAGCACACGCTAGTGTATCAAAAATTACAGAATTTTTGCCAAGTTGTGCAGGACTTTTAGTAGAAAAAGAAATGAATATATTTACCAAGACTATGGAAAATCCAGAGCGTCCTTTTGTTGTTGTTATAGGTGGGGCAAAAGTTAAAGATAAGATTAATCTTATTAGTAATCTGTTGAATATTGCTGATGTTGTTTTGATAGGTGGAGCAATGGCGTATACTTTTATGCGTGCAAAGGGTTATCCTGTTGGAAAATCGTTAGTAGAAAAAGATAAGATTGCACTTGCAAAATTATTAATGGAAAAAGCCGAAAAAACAGGAGTAAAAGTAATCTTGCCTGTGGACCATATTGTAACTGGTGAATTTAGTTTTTCCGCCGAATCAATTACAGTATCAACAGCAAAATTCCCTTCAAATGGTATGGGAATGGATATAGGCCCTAGAACTATTATAAAATACAGGCATTATATTAACAGAGCAAAAACTGTATTTTGGAATGGACCTATGGGAGTTTTTGAATTTCAAAAATTTGCAAAAGGCACAAATGCTATTGCAAAGGCAATGGCAAAATCAACTGCTGTAACTATTGTAGGTGGTGGTGATAGTGCCGCTGCTGTTGAGGCTTTGCAACTCCAAGACAAGTTGACTCATGTATCAACTGGTGGTGGAGCGGCTTTAAACTTGTTAGAAGGAATTAAATTACCTGGTATTGAGGCTTTACAAGACAAAATTTAGGAGTAATTAATGAAATATATTATAGGAAACTGGAAAATGAATGTTGACGCCGATTTGGTATCAAATTTTAATAAAAGTTTTAAAAAAGCCGACTTAAATAAAAAAGCCATTTTTGGTTTAGCCGTGCCTGCTATTTTTGTAGATGATATGAAAAAGGGACTTTCAAAAATTGATTGTCAAATAGGAACGCAAAATGTGAGTGAGCACGAAAAAGGTGCTTTTACTGGCGAAATAAGTGCCAAAATGTTAAAAGATAAAGGCGTAAATTTTTGCATTGTCGGGCATAGCGAAAGACGAGCAATGTATGGCGATACAAACGAAGTAGTAAATGCTAAAATAAATAGACTTTTGGAATGTGAAATTACACCATTACTGTGTATAGGTGAAACCTTGGAGGAATACGAAAAAGGTATTACAAAAGAGGTTTTAAAAAATCAACTGGTTAATAGTTTGGCAAATATTGAATCCAAAGTATTGTCGGGTTTAATTGTTGCATATGAGCCAGTTTGGGCAATAGGAACGGGAAAAACAGCCACAAATCAGGAAATTAAAAATTGTGTAGAATATATTGTTGGAATTTTAGATTCTATTCTTGGTAACAACAAAGTCCCTGTTCTGTATGGCGGAAGCGTAAACGAAAACAATGCAAAAGATATTTTGTCCATTCCCAATGTCAGCGGTGCATTGATAGGTGGAGCAAGTCTAAAAGTCGAGTCGTTTTTGGGTATTGCTAATTCAATTAAATAGGAGAAAAAATGAAAACAAATAAACCTATCGTTGGAATTATTTTAGACGGGTTTGGTGTGCGTAAAGATAAAAAAGACAATCCTTTTTATTTGGCAAAAATGCCTTTTTATGAAAGTATGCTAAAAAAATATCCAAATACAACTATATTTGCTAGTGAGGAGTATGTTGGATTACCAAAGGGACAAATGGGAAATAGCGAAGTTGGGCATCTAACACTGGGTGCAGGTAGAGTGCTTTTTCAAGATTTGATGCGAATTAATAAAGAAATTCAAGATAATACTTTGGAAAAAAATCCAGTATTGTTAAAGCAGATTGAACGAGTGAAAACAAAAGATACTACATTGCATCTTATTGGTATGGTTTCAAATGGCGGGGTGCATAGTTCTTTGGAACACTTAATTGCTTTAATCAAAATTTTAGCAAAAAAAGGTGTTCAAAAAGTAAAAGTTCATTGTATTTTGGACGGAAGAGATACCCCCGCAGATTCAGGCAAACAATTTGTTCAAAAGTTACAAATAAAACTAAATGAATCTGGCGTGGGTGAAATTGCAACCTTGATAGGTAGATTTTATGCTATGGACAGAGAAGACCGTTGGGACAGAACAGAAACTGCATTTAATCTATTTTGTTATGGAAAAGGTGAGATAAAAGCAAATACTTTTGCTGATGCTTTTACTCTAATATATGGAAGAAAAGTAAGTGATGAATTTGCACCGCCTTTTGCAATAGGTGGTTATAGTGGTATGAATGATGGTGATGAAATTTTGTTTTTCAATTTTCGTCCCGACCGTATGCGTCAACTTAGTAGTGCTTTTGCAAACAAAAATTTTATTTCATTTAAACGAGGCAAAATGCCAAAATTGATACTTACCTCTATGTGTGAGTATGATAAAAGAGTCAAGAATATAGAAGTATTTTTCAAGGAAATAACACCAAAAAATACTTTATCGCAATATTTATCAAATCTAGGTTACAAACAACTAAAATTAGCCGAAACTACGAAATATGCACATGTTACATATTACTTTAATGGTGGTATTGAAAAACCTTATCCAAATGAGGACAGAAAATTAATCGAAAGTAAAAATGTAGTTAATTTTGCTGATTATCCTGTAATGCGTGCACCCGAAATTACTGCTACTTTGACATCAAATATAGAAAAAGGGCATTATGACTTTATTTTGGTAAATTATAGTAATGGTGATATGATAGGACATACAGGAAATATGGAGGCTTGCGTCAAGACTTTGGAAACTCTGGACGAGTCTTTGAAAAAAGTAGTAAGTTGTGCTGAAACAAATGGATATACTTGTATCATTTTGGCTGACCACGGTAATATTGAAGACGAAGGCGGGGCAAATAAAACTACTCATACTACAAATCCCGTGCCTTTTATAGTTACCGATAGAAAAGTAACTCTAAAAAATGGAACTTTTGCCTTAGATAGTTTTGCTCCAACTATTCTTGATTATATGGATATAGAAAAACCAAAAGAAATGACAGGTCAAAGTATTATAGAAAAGATTTCAAACTAATAGAGGTTGACAAAGTGCAAAATTTCTACTATAATATTTCTACAAAAGGATAAAGCAAATGATAAGTTTGATTGCAGATATTTGGAATACTATTATAAATACTTTATTTCGTAGCATTTCTCCCACACTGAAAGGCTTTTTGGTTGGGATATTTTTGCTTGGTGCTTTTTGGTTTTTGGCAAAAAGTATAAATACAGGTAAAAATTCTACCGAAGTTCCATTATTTTTGGGAAAATTCGTTTTGTTTATATTATTTTTTACCTTAGCAATTTTGTATGCTATTCTGTAAAGAAACTTTTTCAAAATACTTGTAAAAAAGATATACTTATGTTACAATAACTATTATTTGATAAATGTGAAATATCTAATTATTTGGAGGACTTATGTTTAACTTGTCAACATTTTTATTAGGGGCTAGTACATCTCCCTTGCCTGATTGGGTAACATCACTATTGCCAGTGTTACAGTACATTTTTATAGGTTTTGTAGCATTAGGTTCAATAGCAGTGATACTTTTGGTATTATTTCAACAAAGCAACAGCGGTGGCGGTTTGAATGCTGTTAGTGGAGTTACGGAAACTTATTTTGCCCAAAATAAAGGTAGAACAAAAGAAGGGCGTTTAAAAAGAGCAACTACAATCTTGGCAATAATTATTGCAGTAGTTACTTTGCTTTACTTCTTATCATTGCAAATAGTTAATCCGTTTTCATCGTAAGAAATATGTAAAGAGGAGTGGCATTTTTGCTCCTCTTTGTTTTTAATATTAAAAAGTAGGTAAGATATGCAGGAAGCAGTTAATTTTATAAAAGATCATAGTTTGGATTACCACACACAAGCAGAAATTGCAAAAGCATTGAGTGACGGCTTGAATATGTCATATACTGATGCTTATGTTTTGGTAACTGATATGCAAAACAACGGTGTTTTGGTTCAAGTTGGAGCACAGAACAAACTTGTTTTAAGTGAAACCCTTGGATACAAAAAAGGGCGTCTTGTCGGCAACTCCCGAGGTTTTGCTTTTTGCAAATTAGATGAGGAACATCCTGATGTTTTTATTCCTCATTGTAATCTCAAAACGGCTTTGCACAAAGATATTGTTTTGATAAAAGTTACACCAAAAGGTGAGCAATATGAGGGTGAAGTTATCAAAGTTTTGGAACATTCAAATCAAAATATTGTTGGAAAAATTGAAATAGTAAAACCAAAATTAGCGTTCGTAAAACCTGATGATACGCATTTTTGGTGTGACATTTTGGTGCGAAATGCAGAAAAGTTCAAAACCGTTGATGGTGATAAAGTAGTTTGTCGTATAAAAACTTACAAAACAGGTGATAAAAATCCACAGGGTGATATCATTGAGGTATTGGGACACGATGATACCCCAGCACTTGCAATGTTATCTATTATTAGAAATAATAATTTATATGAAGAATTTGAACCCGAGGTTTTGGCAGAAGCAAAAACTATGCCTGATGCAATTAATCCAAAAGACAAAGAAGGCAGAGTTGATTTTACAAATGAGCATATAGTAACTATTGATGGTGAGGATACTAGAGATATTGATGATGCTGTCGGTATAAAAGTAAATGATGATGGTACTTATACTCTGGGAGTACATATTGCCGATGTGGCACATTATGTGCGACCAGACAGTATGCTAGACAAAGAAGCATACCGCCGTGCTACCAGTGTTTATTTTCCTGATTTAGTTTATCCTATGCTTCCAAGGGAATTGTCAAATGGTATTTGTTCACTGAATCCAAAAGTTGAGAGGTTGACCTTATCCGTAGTTATGAAAGTAAATAATGAAGGTGATGTAGTTGACTACAAAATTTGCGAGGGTGTTATCAAATCAAATGAACAAATGACATACAAAAATGTTTATGCAGTATTGCAAGGGGACATTGAGGCTTGCAAAAGATATGACTACCTTGTTGATGACTTTAAAAATATGGAAAAACTACACAATATTTTATTTGCAAAGCGTAGAAAGCGTGGTTCCCTTGACTTTGATTTGCCTGAATGTAAATTTGATATGGACGAACAAGGACACGTCTTGAATGTGAAATTATTTGAAAGAAATACCGCACACTTAATGATTGAATCTTTTATGCTGTTGGCAAATGAAACGGTGGCCGAGGCAATGTGCAAAAGAGAAATTCCATTTATTTATCGTATACATGAGCAACCTGATGCACAAAAAATGTTTGAATTTTTCACTTTTATTCAGGGGTTGAAATTAAAAATAAACAATACGCCAGAAAAAGTTACGCCAAAGGATTTACAGTTGTTATTAACTCAAATTGAAAATGAACCCTATGCCCCTATGGTTAATCAGATTATGTTGCGTAGTTTACAAAAAGCAAGATATGCCAGTAAAAATCTGGGACACTTTGGTATTGCAGCAAAATACTATTGTCATTTCACTTCACCTATTAGGCGTTACCCAGATTTGTCTATACATAGAATTATAAAATC
>Ga0172377_10006708_pt1 | contig 11869 bp, 17 predicted proteins | sample Pumphouse3metaG_FD_119749 | JGI IMG/M metagenome (GOLD analysis project Ga0172377, IMG submission 119749) | Leachate microbial communities from a municipal landfill in Southern Ontario, Canada - Pumphouse #3 metaG | ecosystem: Engineered > Solid waste > Landfill > Unclassified | place: Canada... | reverse complement strand
TGATTTGATTTTGGGGCCGACAACGAGGAGCATACCCTCAGGTATGTGACGAGGTTGGCGGCACAAAAAGCATTCACGAGAATTAGGCAAATGTAAAGGTTATTTCTGAACAGCCCCTAAGCAGGAGATCATAAATAATCAAATATTAAATGATTAAAAACACGCTTAAAACACAACAAATAAATACGTACTTATGCTTACTCAAAGGAGAAAAGAGAAACGCTTTTGAAATATTTAAAATTCCAGAATACGTTATTCCGAATCTTTTTTAAATTAGCGCGCGTTAACCCTAAACCATTTTTAGATTTTAGATTCGTATTAACAAACGAAGTCCGCAAAAGACTTATCGTTTACTTCCCTTGATATTCAGCAGAGTATTCTTTGGCTACATAAAAAGTGTACCATTAAGATTAATTTAATTTCTTTGATATGGCTTAATTCCCAGCAAACACTCTTGATACAGTCGTCTTCGAAACTCCACAGGCCTTCGCTATTATATTTATATCTGCTTTCATATTAATCGCACCTACTTATAAACGGTTTCAAGAATAACACAAATTCGTAATCAACAATAGAGCTTTTTAAATGTCATTGGCCTTCGTTTCAAACTGCAATTGTTATAAACATCTCACACAACGAAAAAAGGCGCCCCCTTTTATGAAAAGAAGGCGCCTTACAAATATCATTTTCGCTGTTTAAATCGGATGACTTCCCTCACGAGAACGAAGTGAACCCTTACTCATAAAACCATCATAATGACGATTCAACAAATGCGTCTCAATTTGTCGCAATGTATCCAACCCAACACCCACGATAATCAGGAGGCTCGTGCCGCCGAAGAATTGTGCAATTACGGGTGGAACACTCATCCAGTTACTTAGAATCATCGGGAAAATTGCCAGCGCAGTTAACGCGATAGCCCCCGCAAGAGTAATTCTAGTCATCGAATGATCCAGAAATTCTGCAGTCGGCTGACCGGGACGAATTCCAGGAATATACCCGCTTCGTTTTTGCAGATCATCTGCAATTTGAATCGGATTGAACTGATTTGCAACCCAAAAGAAAGAGAATAACAAAATCAGTAGACCATAGCTAACAAGATAGCAATAGGAGCCATATTGGAAAAACGGCATAATCCAGTGAAAAATTCTCCAATCAGGTGCAAAACGTAACAACATCATCGGGAAAGAGAGAATTGCGCCTGCAAAAATAATTGGCATAACATTAGAATAATTCACCATCAATGGCAGATAACTTGTTTGTACTTGAGAAGTATTACCAACACCAGTCACACGCTGTGCATAACGAATTGGAACCTTCCGCATACCCTGTGTCAGCGCAATTGCACCGGCAGTTACCAAGAAAAACATGACTAGTAGAATCAGCAAATGTAATTTTGTCAATTCTGCACCGCCCGTTGCTGCCCCACCCCAAACAAGGGTAAATAAACTCAATAATGCTCCAGGAAGTCTGGCAATAATATTAACTGTAATAATCAAGGAAGCACCATTTCCAACACCATGCTCTGTGATCATTTCGCCCAACCACATCACCAACATGCCACCACCTGTCAATATAATAACAGTCGAAATAATAAATCCAACACCAGGATTTGTAACAACGCTCATGCCATTTCCGAGGTTCAATTTTTCAGGACGCATCATTGCGAGTGAAAAAATCAAGCCCTGAACGATACAAATTATAACTGTAATTCCACGCATAATCTGATTATATTTTTGCTGCCCAGACTCACCTTCCCGAACCATTTTATTCAACGACGGGATAACAGGAGTCATCAACTGCAAAATAATCGATGCAGAAATGTACGGCATAATGCCCAAAGCACCAATTGCAAAGTTTTCCATTGCGCCGCCGCTGAACAAGTTCAGCATATCCATCACGCCACCAGTGCCTTTGTTATTTCCCATTTGCTTGAATAATTCACTCAATGCGGCCGGATCAACACCCGGACAAGGAATACAACTGGCCAAACGACATAATGCAATAATTGCGAAAGTAAAGAATAAGCGCTTCCTTAATTCCGGAATTTTAAGACAATTCTTATAGGCTGAAAGCATCTAGGATCCCTCATATTTTTAAATTTCCCTGCATCTGGACAATTTTACTTGTCCAAATGCAGAAAAGCTTACGTTACGGATTACTTGAAAGTCATAAAAAACATCGAACGCATGCGGCAATCATTACGTTGAACTGCTGAATACACTACAATGCCTTTACAACTCCTTATAAACTCAGGCCAATTCACAACTCCCGCCAGCTGCTTCAATCTTCTTTTTCGCTGCTGCCGAAAATTTATCTGCTTTAACCTGCAATGCCTTTGTTACATCACCGTTAGCCAAAATCTTCAAAGGAAGTGCGCTTCTGCCTACTAAACCACGCTTTTGCAATTCAACCCGATCAATCACTTGACCTGCATCAAAATTGCTTTCTAAGGCCATTAGGTTAACCACATTGAATTCAATGTGGTTCGGATTGTTAAATCCGCGTTTTGGCAAACGACGAATTAACGGAATCTGACCACCCTCAAAATAAGGGCGACGCGTGTGCCCACTACGAGCACCTGCACCCTTATCACCACGTCCAGCCGTTCTACCATGGCCGGACCCATCACCACGTCCGACACGCTTGCGCTCCTGACGTGGAATTGTATTATTTAACTCATGAAGTTTCATTGCCGTCCTCACACGTGTAATTGTTCCATTTACAACGCACTGATGTCACGCTTGGCTAAAATCTGTGCCCGCGTACGAAGTTTTTTCAATGCCGCGATTGTCGCTTTGACTACATTTACGGCATTTTTTGAGCCAAGACTCTTGGCCAAAACATCTTTGACACCGGCTAACTCCAGAACGGCACGCATGCCGCCACCAGCAATCAAACCAGTACCTTCCGATGCAGGACGAATCAGTACTTTCGCCCCACTGAAATGACTCTCCACTAAATGCGTGACAGTATTGCCAAACATTGGCACGGTCATAACATTACGATGCGCTTGTTCACCACCCTTACGAATAGCGTCAGCAACTTCGTTTGCTTTACCAAAACCCATGCCAACTTTACCATTCATATCACCAATAACGACTAACGCACTGAATGAAAAATTACGACCACCTTTAACAACCTTGCTACTGCGGTTTACCGCAACAACACGTTCTTCCATCTCGCCGGCAGCATCATTCGACGTTCTCGCCTGGGATGCTCGTGCGCTTTTTTCGGGCATGGCTTTATTGCCGCCCGACTTTTGTTCATTTTGATTTGCCACGGAATGCTCTCCCTATAGGGTTGCTTGTTCCGACTGAATTTTCTGGAGAATATCACTACCAGCCAGAACATTCAAGCCTTTACTATTAAAACTCAAGACCAGCCTTGCGAGCTGCATCCGCAACTGCTTTAACACAGCCATGATATGTATACCCGCCGCGGTCGAACACAACTTTCTTAATATCTTTCGCAACAGCTCGCTCAGCAACCGTTCGTCCAATGATCGTTGCACTTACAACATTGGCGCTCAATTTCTGCTCGCGCATTTCCTTCTCTAATGTCGAACACGAGAGAAGAGTACAGCTCGCCTCATCATCAATCATTTGAACGTACAGATGACTCCCTGTACGGCATACGCTCAGACGCGGAACTTCTGCAGTTCCAGACAACTTCTGGCGCAAGCGATTATGACGACGAATCCGTGCATCTTTTTTACTTAACTTGCTCATATTATCTTTAAGCTCCCAGTATCAAGATCGGGCCCTTTAGAGTACCCGAAAATTTAAGATTTCGTCTGAACTTAAACGGTCTTGCCTTCTTTGAGGGTCAGCTGTTCACCAGCATAACGAACCCCTTTGCCATGATATGCATCAGGCACACGAAAACGTCGTATTTCAGCGGTCACCTGACCAATTAACTGCTTATCAATACCTTCAAGATTGATATGCGTTTGGTCTGCCATCTTTACTGTAATACCCTCAGGCACTTCATAATTGACCGGGTTGGAATATCCAAGATTCAACGTCAGTTTCTGGCCTGCTATTTGACCACGATAACCAACTCCGAATAATTCCAGTTCTTTTTTAAAACCTTCTGTGACTCCAATAATCATGGAATTCAAAAGGCTACGAATAAGACCGTGCTTCATCTTCAGCTGACGATCATCATTTTCACGTTTAACATGGATTAAACCGTCCGTCAATTCAACCGTTATTCCTTTCGGAATATCCAATTCTAAATTGCCTTTCGGTCCTGTTACAGTCGCTTTCGCGCCGTCCATATCAAGTTTCGCTTTACCAATAGCGATTGGTTTATTACCCATCCGTGACATGTCTGCTTTTCCTTTTTTTTTCTCAACTACCAGACGTAGCAGAGCAGTTCACCACCGATGTTGCGTTTACGGGCGACTCGATCGGTAACCAACCCCTCGGAAGTTGTGAGAATTGCTATTCCCAAACCACCAAGAACGCGCGGAATTTCAGTACTATTAACATAGACTCGGCAGGAGGGCTTACTGACACGACGGAGACCTTCGATCACACAGTCGTCGTCTTTGCCCTTATATTTCAAGGTTAATGTTAATACTTTTTTATTCTTTTTCGCCTCTTCGACGAAATAACTATCGATATATCCCGCTTCCTTCAGAGTGTCAGCTAAAGAAGCTTTCATTCTTGAAGACGGCATAGACACCTTCGGCAGTTTTGCCTTAGATGCATTCCGTACACGGGTTAACATATCTGCAATTGGATCGCTCATGCTCATATTTCGCTCTCCTCTTACCAGCTTGCCTTCATTACACCAGGAATCAACCCATTACTAGCCAATTCGCGAAAGCAAATACGGCACAGATGGAACTTACGGATATAGGCACGCGGACGCCCGCAACGCTCACAACGGAAATATTTCCGTGATGAAAATTTGGGCGATTGCTGTGATTTTACAATCATACTCTTCTTAGCCACAATCTACCTCCTCAACTGGCAAACGGCATTCCAAGCATGGAAAGGAGGTCATGTGCTTCCTCATCCGTCTTGGCCGTTGTCACAATCGTTATATTCATACCGATGGTATGCTTTATTTTATCTAAGTCAATTTCTGTAAATACAGATTGATCATTCAACCCGAAGGTGTAGTTTCCTGCACCATCAAAGGCTTTCGCTGGGATCCCACGAAAATCGCGGACACGCGGAAGAGCAATATTAACTAGACGATATAAAAAGTTATACATGAGCCCTCGGCGAAGAGTAACACATGCGCCTACATTCATTCCCATTCTCAGTTTGAAATTAGAAATGTTTTTACGTGACTTGGTAATCAGCGGCTTTTGACCTGTGATTTGACCAAGTGTATCAACTGTTGCGGTCATAACATCGCGCTCTGTATCAGCACCAACACCACTATTTACAACAATTTTGACGACTTTTGGAACCTCCATGAGGTTCTTATATCCGCGCTTTTTGAAAAGTTCCGGAACGACCGTCTTCTTATAATATTCTGAAAGTGAACTTGTCATCATCTGCTACTTCTCCTTATCAGACTTCTTTACCTGATGCTTTGCAGCATAACGATCACTGACCATCAGATTTGAAGCATGGATCGGGCCTTCGATATCATCAATACCACCCTGCGGGCGATCTTGAGAACGGCGATACGTCTTCTTCTGTAAGTTCAGTCCTTCCACATAGGCCAAGTCCTCTTTGCGATTAACGCGAAGAACTTTGCCACTTTTGCCTTTGTCATCGCCAGCGATAACATAGACAACGTCACCCTTTTTGAAGTTTGCTTTTGCCATCAGAGCACCTCCGGAGCCAAAGATACAATCTTCATAAAATTCTTATCCCGTAATTCACGGGCAACAGGGCCAAAAATGCGCGTTCCCCGTGGATTATTCGCATCATCTATAATGACGGCGGCATTACGATCAAATCGTAAATAGGATCCGTCAGCACGACGAATTCTATTCGTGGTACGAACAACAACAGCCCGAACGACTTCGCCTTTTTTCACGACGCCACGTGGCTGGGCTTCTTTTACGGAAGCGCGAATGATATCGCCAATTTCCGCAACTCTCTTGCCTTGCCCCAGTGTGCGAATCGCCATAATTTTGCGAGCCCCGGAGTTGTCAGCCACCTCTAATGTAGTCTGCGTTTGAATCATTATTCTAACTCCTACTCTGTTACAGCCCTACGCTCAATACTAATTAAGCGCCAGCGTTTCAGTTTGCTCAAAGGACGAGTTTCCATCAATTTGACCACATCGCCTATGCGTGCTTCATTATTAGCATCATGTGCATAGTACTTCTTCGTGACTTTTACCACTTTACCATAAAGTGGATGCGTCATACGGCGGTCGACTTTGACGATAATCGTCTTGTCCATCTTATCACCTACCACTGTTCCGGATAACACTTTGCGAAGGTTGCGTTCAACTTTTTCGCAGTTATCACTCCCGGCCACAGCTTCAGCTTCTGCCTTTTTTACTTCAGCTTCTGCCATTTCTCACCTCGATTAGTTTGCTGACTTTCGTCTAGCTGTCTTTTCTGTTTCCAACCGGGCTACATCCTTACGTAAGACAGCGATTCTGGCAGGATTTTCCAACTGATTTGTCTGGAATTTCATGCGCAGTTGAAATAATTCACTACGGCTGTCTTTAATCGCGAGGTCTATTTCCTCCGGCGTCTTTTCTCGAATTTCTGATGCTTTCATTAAACGTTGTTCCTTTCTAAATTAGCCTTCATTTCGGGCTAAGAAGCGGCAACGAAACGGCATCTTGCTTGATGCCCGGGCCAAAGCTTCCTTGGCGATCGTCTCTGTACAACCGCTGATCTCCAGAATCATATTCCCCGGACGAACAACAGCTACCCAGAACTCAGGATTTCCTTTTCCTTTACCCATTCGTGTTTCCAAAGGCTTCTTACTCACCGGCTTATCCGGAAAAATACGAATCCAAAGTTGTCCACGACGCTGCATGTGACGTGTGGCAGCTACACGAGCAGCCTCGATCTGATTGGATGTTATCCACCCACGATCAAGTATCTGCAATCCATAGTCACCGAAATCTAACTTATTATTGCGGCTTGCGATTCCCGCGTGCTTGCCGCGCTGCACCTTTCGGTGTTCTACGCGTTTTGGCATTAGAGGCATGTTTCATATCCTCCCAATTTTGGGGTTTGCATATCCAGACTTTAATACCGATTAACCCTGCAAGTGTGTGGGCTTCGGCAAAACCATAATCAATATTGGCACGCAGTGTGTGCAGTGGAACTTTTCCATCTTTATACTGCTCTGTACGTGCGAGCTCGGCTCCATTCAAACGGCCGGCACAACGAATACGGATGCCTTCGACACCCTTTTCCATCGCACTCTGAATTGCGCGTTTCATGGCACGACGAAAAGCAATACGGCGTACCAACTGCTGGGCAATGCCCTGGGCAACTAGCTGCGCGTCCGCTTCCGGCGCTCGAACTTCTTTGACTTCCAACAAAATTTCTTTATCAACGGCAATCTTAACTAAGGCTGTCTTGATTTTGTCTAATCCAGCGCCCTTCGGGGCCTCTGGCGTGCGGACTCTCTTCTCGCGATTGCGAAAATCTGCCTGCATAAAATTTCCTGAGATAATAACGCCAGGACGACTCGTATAAATAGTCACTCTGATACGTTTTGCAAAACGTTCAATTATTACCTTACTGACCGAACCATTTTCCAATTCTTTTTTGAGGTATTCCCGAATGCGCAAATCTTCTTGTAACAACACACCGAATTGCGCTTTGCGGGCAAACCAGCGGGATTTCCAGTCTTTATTTACTGGAATCCGGAATCCTATCGGATTAACTTTCTGACCCACGATGAACTCCCTGACTTTTATGCCTTATTCGAAACAATGATACGAATGTGGCTACTACGTTTGCGAATTCGCCCGGCTGAACCACGCGCTTTCGGACGGAAACGACGCATTGTTGGTCCTTCGCCGACTGCGGCTTCCTTGACAAACAATTTGCTGCGATCAACTCCATTGGCATCGTCATTCTCGGCATTGGCTACCGCTGATTTGAGCGTTTGCTCTATCAGCCGCGCAGCTTTGCGTGGAATTAAACGAACCATGTTCAAAGCAGAAACAGCGGACTTGCCTTGGATAAGGCGAGTTACTTCACGTGCTTTGAATGGAGAAATTCGCACATACTTTGTGATGGCAATTTTTTCCATGTTTTCTTTCTCTTTTTCTGTTGCTGATATAATCAATGAACTAGCAGATACCGACACTCGCCGGTCACGCACTGGCACTAACAGGACGGATAATTTTACTCGTCAGCCCTCAACAGGATTACTAAAAAAAATTCTATTTTCCGGTATGATCCGGGAAAAATCTCATTTCATTGGACAGTTTTACAATACTGCCGGAAACCACAATAGCTGCACTTATATCAGGGCGGCAATCCACAATCTGAATTTCAATGCGCTCGTTATCTGCCAACTTCGCATACAACCGCATTCCGGGCATTAAGCCCTGCAGCGTACCCTTATCAACAAACAAAATCTGTTTAGGCAAATCCAATTCCACTACTTTGCAACCCGGTTCTTCCGAATCACCATTGCCTCGCCTGGCGACTACTAGCGACAACGGCTTGAGACTGCTCTCAAACACCCTGCGAAGGGACACAATCCGGTCTTCCACCTCGTGACGCAAGACGTCACTTGGTTGCATCACATCCAGAACAGCCTTCCAAGACTGCTCGCATGCTTTCAACTCTTTTTCCAACTCCAGCATCTTACTTCGTACAAAAACGAGAACTTCGGACAGCTCTTTCAAGCTATCGGTCTCATCTCGTCCATCCACCAAGTGACTTGCCTGCAACTCAATTTTCTGAAGTTCATCAATTTCCTTTGTTGTCTGTATAATTAGATCAGCATACAAAGACCGATTAACATCCAGCTCCTTGCGAAGCATTCCTTTTTCTTGCTTCAGTTGGGCATTCTCCTTTTGGAGACTTTCATTTAACAGCTTTAATTCCAAACACTTTTGTTTAAGAATTTGCGGCTGTTCCTCACCGGAGCAAAAAGAGCCAGTAAAAGACAAGTTCAATAATATAATTCCTAAAACGATTTTAGACCATTTTTTTTTGCTTTTTTTGATATTTTTTCTTTTTTCTTTTTCCATCATCAGTTTTATACATCAGTATGCTTCTAAATTGCCCCATAAAACGTTGTTTTTCACCATCTACAATATAAAAAACAGAATGCACGTAATTTAATTCATTATTATTATTCTGCTTTATAAAAAAGAATATTTTTGAAAAAATAAAAAAGGCATCCACAAACGTTGTTGTTATTTTAAAATAGCGACACGGACGATGTCACATCGAAACAGCATGTGCAGAGTCCGCCTGAAAAAACGGCCACCAAGCTGTTCGAGAAAATACACGGAGAAGCTTAATGGCACGCTTATTCCGGCAAGGGCGGTGAAACTCGTACTAGAATTCATTGCGCTGACGTCCGATTTATTATCTTTTTTTAGAGATCCTTTTCTTTAAAGTCTTTTCGCACGTTCTTACAATATTGCGGCGACATGAGGTTCGGAACCGATGTGGGCCAACCTTGCACATATTTAACGTTACTGCTTTCGAGTACTGTTAGAAATGGATCCATACGGATTCGGGCTAATTGTACTAAATTTGAATCCACGGATGCGGCCTCTTCTTTTTTCTTTAAAAGCGCTCGTGCACCCTCTATGATTGCATAATCAACACTCATTCGTGAAATCTTCACACGCCGCAGTTCCTCCGGCTGATTCGCCACAAACTGTTCTGCCTTTTGCCATAGCAGATTGGCCTCGGTCAGCAAATCGTTGGAGAGATAAGAAAGATATGGCTGATAAGGATAAAAGGCATGTATTTTCAAGTGAATCTTGTCATGGTCAACTTTGTAGCGAAGAAGATCGATATAGGCTTGAATTGGTTTGGACGCTTTGCCGTAATATGCCTCGAGAAATTCATGGATCGCTTTTTGTGGATCGTAGCTTGGGTTCCATAAAAATTTGGAGATAATGTATCCGCGTAATTCAGCAAACTCGATTCCAGGTGTACCTCCACAACTTTGTTCAAAAATTCCCGTGACGTTATGTGCGACATAGTAACGAATATTTGGACTGAGTACCTGAATATTTGGAAAAGGAATTAACGGGTGAGAAAAATTGGTAGCGTAGTCCCAAATCCATAACTTTTTTGAAATTTTAGCCCAGCCCTCGAAATCTGTACGAAAGTCCTTATTTTTTTCGCAACTTTCCAGCGGGTGGGAAAAACAGCACCCTGTGGAGCATAACATGACTAATATATTCGGCCGCGGGCGCATTGTTTTTGGCGGTTTACGTGTCCACTGATAGGGCAAAATCTGTATTATTTTATCTGGAAATTCTTTTGCCATTGCATCAGCGATGCAATTGGCTAACTGTAAAACGGGTGCCATTTGTGATTCTTCTGCTTTCGCTAGCGCTTGGCATTTTGCGCATTCGCAATGGCCGTCATGGTCGTTCTGCGATACAGAATATACCATGAAACCGGGGCTAGCTTTCATAATGCGGCGCATGGACTCAATGCAAATGCGGATGACGTCGGGGTTGGTACAACAAAGCTGCGGATTTTTTGTATTGCACGAACGTTTCCCGTTGACCAATGCAAAGTATTCGGGATGCGTATCGCAATATTTTTCGACGGGCAGTAAATATTTAAACGTGTGACAGAAGGACCATATTCTTGGCTTGCCGCCGTGTCTTATGTCTAATTTGCTGGAATTTGGGTTCATACGATTACGGGCACACCAATCAGCATCGCGGCATTCGAACATATAAGGCTCACGATATTCGAGGGGCGGCACGTACAGTTCATTAATAGGATCAAGGATTAAGTTTGATTGTTTAGGAATTCGGCTAACTTTTGGGGTAAACCACCGGCAGCCCAAATGTTCTTCCAATAATCCGTATACGCCATACATGTTTCCGCGCAGTTGTCCGCCAGCGATCACGATCGTATCACCAATGGTGCGGATCAGGTAGCCTTCTTTTCCAAGGGCGTCAAAATCAATTTTTATGCCGAGCTTTTTAAGGTGGTCGTTGTTACCAAGGATAATTTCCTTTGCTATTTGGGGTTGTTTATCCGAACGGATTGGCAATTGCGCACCGCTAATTTGTTTTAGAAACTTTTGTAATTCTTCGGCTCCGTACTTTGTTGACGGGGAAGCATCATCGCTTAGGATGATCTGATAGGAAGATTGCCCTTTTTCAGCGAGCGTAAGTTTTGAGACTGGGGCCGCAGTAATGAGATTTCCGAGGAGTATAATTCCAGCAAGACTAAAAAATATTTTTTTTGACATCTTTTTTCCTTTTTTTACGTGCTATTCAGTAAAACCTGAATCTGTGAAAGAATTTCCAGATTCCTTTTTTTGTTAATGGTATTGTTCGCTAGTATCGTGCACATGGCAAAGATTGATAACGGTTGCGGCATCATCCAGCAGATTGGTCCAAAATGTATTAACTCCGAATATCAGGAATGAGCAACTCTTGTCCATGCTTGTCCATTTTCCGCTTCGGAACTTCAAATGTCGCAAAGCAGGCAAATCATCTCGTCTGGCAACGGGGTATATGGGGGGGGGGGCTTCACCTGTAAAAATAGTTTTGCCTTAGCGCGGCTTTCTGAATTTCCCACCACGACGGGCTAAACTCAACCATTGTTCTTTGCATTCTTTCCGCGGATTACGCTTAGGGGCTGTTCAGAAATAACCTTTACATTTGCCTAATTCTCGTGAATGCTTTTTGTGCCGCCAACCTCGTCACATACCTGAGGGTATGCTCCTCGTTGTCGGCCCCAAAATCAAATCAC
>Ga0172377_10006706_pt1 | contig 11871 bp, 8 predicted proteins | sample Pumphouse3metaG_FD_119749 | JGI IMG/M metagenome (GOLD analysis project Ga0172377, IMG submission 119749) | Leachate microbial communities from a municipal landfill in Southern Ontario, Canada - Pumphouse #3 metaG | ecosystem: Engineered > Solid waste > Landfill > Unclassified | place: Canada... | reverse complement strand
TGTCTGACTAACACGCTTACCCGCGAAACGGGGCAGACCAACGAATTCGCGGGTAAAGAATCGAGCCTGGCAAGTGTCTGACTAACACGCTTACCCGCGAAACAGGGCAGGTCGACGAATTCGCGGGTAAAGAAGCAAGTTCGAGGAATCTGGCGATGGCCGGTTTACCCGCGAAACAGGGCAGACCAACGAATTCGCGGGTAAAGAAGCAGGACAATAGCCGGAGTTTAGTAGTATCATAGAGGAACAGCAGGTATTCGGATATAAAGGTGCGAACTACAAAGGCATATAAGCCAAGAGGTATATACGATATGAGCAGAAAAGACGACAACAGCAAAGAGGCAAAACTTCAGCGGAAGACCGAAAGGAAACAGAAACGAAATGAGATGAATGAAGCGGTCAATACTCATCTTAAGAGTGATAAGAAGGTCTATCTTGTTTACATAATATTGAGGGCGCTGATTGTGATTTGCATGGTAAGACAGTTCATAAGGGGCAGTTATGAGAACGTCGCCCTGTGTGTTCTGTCATTGATATTGCTGATCGTGCCCAGCATAATGCAGGTAAGGCTCAAGGTGGATCTGCCGAGAACGCTGGAGATAATCCTTCTGTTCTTTATATATTCTGCGGAAATACTGGGAGAAGTCAACAATTACTACACGGCTGTGCCGATGTGGGATACAGTGCTTCATACACTGAACGGGTTTCTTGCGGCAGCAATCGGATTCTCCATGGTCATGATCCTCAATCGCAGCAACAAGGTGATATTCGAACTCTCGCCACTCTACATATGTATAGTTGCCTTTTGCTTCTCAATGACGATCGGTGCTGTCTGGGAAGTCTTCGAATTCTCAATGGACTGGTTCTTCGGGCTTGATATGCAGAAGGATACGATAGTTCACAGCATATCGAGCGTTGCGATAAATCCTACGGGTGCGCAGGTTCCGGTAAGAATTAACGGCATCACATCAACAATGGTAAATGGTCAGGATCTGGGGATAAATGGATATCTTGACATAGGAATCATTGACACGATGAAGGACTTAATAGTAAATCTGATAGGTGCGGTCGTTTTCTCAGTCATCGGGTATTTAGCTCTTAAAGGCGGAGAACGTGAAGTGAGAGTACTTGAGAAGTTTATTGTGAGACCGGTGGGTGTGAAGAAGAGCCTGAAAGATGGAATTGCTGAGAAACAGGCTGCAGATAAGGCACTGGATGCAGCAACAGACCAGGTTTGTGATCCTGAGGCAAAACAAGAAGGAACACCAGGTCCAGGTTCGGCAGAAGTCGAAAAGAAATAATAATGGTCTTCAGGAGACATCAATGTTGATCAGAAATTTTATTTGAGCAAATGGTAACGGCAAAACTCAGCGGCGCCCTCTCCAACAGACCCGACAAGTGCTATAGCAGGCACGCCGGCCATCTTGCAGTGGGTGCCGATTCCATGTACGACTTTCCCAAAACAGCTCTGATAGTCAAGACGCCCTTCCCCGGTGACAACGAGGTCGACGTCTTTTATCATATCGTCAAAACATATGAGATCCAACACAGTCTCGATACCGGACTTCCAGCTCATCAGTACATTCAGCCATCCTATAGCTTCAGGAAAACTGCATTTTTTTCTTCAAATTTCCAACTGTGTTCTGTGGTCATTCCAAGGAGGAGTTTTACGGACAGGTCATCAGCCTTATCAGTGAACGGATTATATTCAGGACCGCCAAATTCAATCTCAGCGTTGCATGAACCGTCGATCTCAGAGACCTCGGCGGAAAACCCGATCGGAAGCACATTGCTGCGCGGAAGAAGGATCTGCACGCAGAGCTCCTCAAATATAGTCTGAAGCCCATTGATCTGCCGCTGACTTAAGAAGTGCCTGTGACCGAATTCTTCAAGGCTATTGCTGACTTCAATAAAGTCGAAGGTGGCAGACTTGATCTCTCGTTCAAAGGTCTTAAGTCGTTTTACAAATATGCGTGTGCGGTCTTTCTGAGGGTGCTCAAAGATCTGCTCAGGTGTGCCATCTTCGTAAATTCCACCCTGATCCATATAGAAAACGCGTGTGGAAACATCTCGCGCAAAATTCATCTCATGAGTGACGATAAGCATTGTCAGGCCCTGACGAGCCAGTGAACGGATTACCGCAAGTACTTCGCCGACCATTGTGGGGTCAAGGGCCGATGTCGGCTCATCGAAAAGAATGATCTCAGGTTTCATGGCAAGTGCCCGGGCTATAGCGACACGCTGCTTCTGGCCTCCTGAGAGTTCGTCAGGATAGTTGAAGGCCTTTTCAGCAAGACCCACTGTGGAAAGGAGCCGCATGCCTTCAGCACACGCATCTTGTTTTGACTGCTTCAGAAGGTCTACAGGACCCAGAATAATGTTCTCGATGACTGTCATATTAGAGAAAAGGTTGAAATTTTGAAATACCATTCCCATTTTCCGGCGAATGGCGGGAATGTCAGCACCCTTCGCTGTTATCGATTCTCCGTCTATAATGATATCTCCTGAGGTCGGGGTCTCCAGCATGTTAAGACAGCGCAGGAATGTGGATTTTCCGGTGCCTGACGGTCCTATGATAGAAATGACTTCACCCTTTTCAATCTCTGCGTTCACATCAATAAGAGGGGCGACATCAGGGAAAACTTTTTTCAAATGTCGGATAGAGATCATGTGGCGCGCTCCCTTCAAAATGAAATGTATATACTTCATGATACACGAATTTGTCGCCCATGAAAGTAATTTTTCTTTACTTTACTTGCGGCACTGACGCAGAACTGGTGGCTTACGCTTATCGTTTGTATTATTATAGAGACGGTGATACTTTTAGGAATAAAGAAGTACTCTGACAAACATAATGATGAGCTCGGGATACTTGAGGACGGTCTGGAAAAGATTGAAAAACAGGGGAATATGGCAGATATGAGGGTGAAATTACCATGTATGGCAATTCTGATCGCGGCACTGGCAGCCCTCTCAGCGTTATGCCCTGTGAGCTTCCGCGCCGCGGAAACGACTGGTAATTCGGGGACAGAAACTGTATCGACTTCAGAAGAGCATACTGTTTCTCCCGATACTGCAAGATATGGCATAAACAGCGTAGTGACCCAGGATTACATAAACGAGAATTACCCTAATGCATCTACATATCTGTTCAATTCAGCAGCTGATTCACTGCTGGCTCTAGAGAGTGACAAGGTCGATTATGTTATGACATCACGCTCCACGGCCGGTTATATGATGAAGAGCGATGACAGTATAATGGTCGCGGATGACAGTGTGGCAGACGAAGCATGCTATATAGCTGTGTCAAAAAACAATACTGATCTGATCGATAAAATTGATACGGTGCTGGCAGAGCTCAAATCAGACGGAACTCTCAGTGAAATGACAGGACGATGGTCGCTTGGCGGGCCTGATTATTATGACATTAAGGAAATCACGCCGTCCGATGGAACAAACGGAGTTCTGACTGTGGCAGTGTCACCGGATGTTCCACCAATTTGTTTTGTCCAGGACGGAGAAGTGGCAGGCATAGATGTCGAGCTTATGGAAATCATAGCCGCTAAGCTCGATATGGAATTGAAATTTACAGTCATGGATTTTGATGCAATCCTTCCGGCAGTCGAATCCGGCAAGGCAGATGCAGCTATATCGGATATAAATGCCACAGAGGAACGGCGCGAGCTGGTGGGTTTTACAGAGACCTATTTTGACAACCCACAGGTGCTTCTGAGTCTGAAAAGTGTTGTAGAAGACACAAGAGTGCCTCAGTATACTGAGCTTGCGCAATTGTCTGGAAAACTCATAGCAGACACATCGGGATCGATTTTCAGCACATATATTGATGCGGTAATACCAAATGTTACATACAGTGTATTCAATAGTCCGCTGGAACAGATAGAAGCGCTTAAGGGTGGCAGGGTCGAGGCTGTCCCTATGGACGAACCGAACACAAAAATAGAGCTGGCAAAGGAAACTGATCTGACTGTCCTTCCTCAGAAGATCGCAGCAGCAAAGTATGGCATTGTTCTTCAGAAGGGAAGCCCTCTCACATCGAAAGTGAACAGTGCTCTGGCAACGCTCAAGGCTGACGGCACACTGGATGAGATGAAGGAAAGGTGGATGGGGAGTGATGACAGCGTAAAAGTGATGCCTGATATTGAAAGCTCAGGGGCAAACGGAACTCTTCTGGTGGCTTATGATAAGGCGTACGAGCCTATGGAGTATGTCGACGCAGACGGCCGCGAGAAAGGATATGAACTGGAAATGATGCTCCACATAGGCAAGATACTTGGCATGAACGTGGAGTTCACTACGATGGATACCAGCGGCCTTATACCAATGATACAGAGCGGCAAAGCTGATGCGGCTGTCGGAAGCTTCTCCATAACCGAGGAACGCAAAGAAATTGTTGACATGAGCGATCCCGAGTATGAGGGAGGAGTATACTTTATCGTACGTAAGGTCGCGGCAACAGAAGAAGCCGGAGACACTGAAGAAAAAACAGGACTCATCGATGAGCTGACGGGAAGCTTTACACGCACATTTATCAATCAGGACAGATGGAAACAAATACTCTACGGACTTGGTGTGACTGTGTTAATTTCGGCATTCTCAGGCATATTCGGTTCTCTGCTGGGGTTCGGACTATGTATGCTGCGCCGTGAAAGGAAGAAGTCAGGACCAGCGGTAACGGCGTTCAGCAGAATTATTGAAGGCACGCCAGTCGTAGTACTGCTTATGATTCTTTATTATATAGTTTTCGGAAAAGTTGGCATATCAGCGATTATTGTAGCTATTATCGGCTTTTCCATAAACTTCGGAGTATATGTATCGGAAATGCTGAATATGGGGATCAATGCCGTTGAAAAGGGGCAGATAGAGGCGGCGGCAGCATTGGGATTCACAAGATCACAGGTGTTCAGAAAGGTAACATTTCCTCAGGCAGCACAACATTTTATGCCTATATACAAGGGGACATTTGTTTCTATGGTCAAGGACACATCAGTCGTAGGATATATTGCGATCGAGGATCTCACAAAGGTATCTGATATTATAAGGAGCAGGACGCTGGAAGCTTTCTTCCCACTCATTGTAACGGCAGTGATTTATTATCTGGTGGCAAACCTCCTGGCATTCGTTTTGACAAAGATAGAGCTCAGGATCAATCCGAAAAGAGAGATGCGAATAACTGACCTGACTAAGTGATGGAGAAAAATGACAAAAGATATGACAGAGGGGAACGCGGTGAAACTTATCCTTCGCTTCATGGTTCCTCTTGTTTTGGGAAATCTGTTCCAACAACTTTATAATGTGGCGGATTCGGTAATCGTCGGAAGGTATCTCGGGGTGAATGCACTTGCCGGTGTAGGGCAGAGTGCGTCACTCACTTTTCTGATACTTGGATTTGTAAATGGATGCTGCAGTGGTTTTGCCATACCTGTAGCGCAGTGCTTCGGCGCAAAACAGTACAGCCAGATGCGGCGCTTCGTATTCAATGCCGAAATCCTGTCTGTTATTCTGGCAGCGGTCATAACTACAGGGACAGCATTTTTCTGTGACAACATATTGCATCTTATGGGGACGCCACAGGAAATATACAACGATGCATATTGCTACCTGCTCGTTATTTTCCTGGGAATTCCGTTCACATTCCTGTTCAATATGCTCTCCGGAATAATCAGATCTCTTGGTGATTCGAAAACACCTTTCATCTTCCTTATCATTTCAACTCTGTTCAATATTGCCGGAGATCTTATTTTCATAATAGTGTTCAAGATGGGCGTGCTTGGCGCCGCGCTCGCAACAATCATGGCACAGGCACTTTCAGGAGTCATGTGTCTGTTTTATATGAGGAGCCATTACGACATTCTGGTGATGGAGCCAAGGGACAGAAAGGCAGATCCGGGCATGATAAAACGACTGCTGGGAATGGGTTTGCCGATGGGACTTCAGTTTTCAATCACCGCGATTGGCAGCATTATGCTGCAATCGGCCATAAATGCGCTTGGGACTGTGTACGTTGCATCATATGCGGCGGCACTCAAGATCAAGCAGCTTATGATGTGCCCTTTCGATGCGATAGGTGCGACTATGGCAACATACTGCGGTCAGAATCTCGGAGCAGGAAAGATCGGCAGAATAAAGATCGGAATCCGTTCCGGAGTACTGATAGGCGTTGTTTACGGTGCAATTGCCGGAGTGATCCTGTATTTCTTTGCGGGCGCAATGACGACTGTATTCATAGACGCGGGCAACATTGACGTCATTGAGGGATCCCACCAATATCTTGCATGTATAGGAGCTTTTTATCCGGCACTCGCGTTTGTGATAATCATGCGCAATGTTATCCAGGGTCTCGGTTACAGTGGCAAAGCATTCTTCTCCGGCGTGTTTGAGATGATCGCAAGAACGTTGATGTCACTAATTGCAATCCCGGCATTTGGCTGGAGTGCTGCCTGCTACACAGATGTTGTAGCGTGGCTGTCAGGATCGGCGTTTCTTGTTGCATTGATAATTTTCGTTATAAAGGACATCACACGGAGGCAAATGCGAATTGAGAAATAAAGTCGTAGTTGCAGGACATGCGTGCCTGGACATTACCCCCATTTTTCCGGGTGGCATACAGGCATCTGAGATCGGAGATATCCTTAAACCTGGAAAACTTGTCACAATGAACGGTGTAGATATCCACACAGGCGGAGCAGTATCAAATACAGGACTTGCCATGAAACTGCTCGGCGCCGACGTGACGCTCGCTGCGAAAGTGGGAGATGATGATTTCGGCAGAATAATACTGGATTCATACAGAAAGTATGCTGCCGACAAAGGCGTCATAGTGGATAAATACGGCAAAACATCATATTCCGTTGTGATCGCGGCTCCGGGTATAGACAGAGTGTTTTTACATGATCCTGGATGCAATGACACATTTTCTATTGAAGATATCAAAAAGATTGACTTTACTGACACAGCACTTTTTCATTTCGGATACCCTCCGATCATGAAGAGAATGTACGAAAACGAAGGCAAAGAACTTGTCGAGGTCATGAAATATGTGAAACACCAGCACATTGCTACATCTCTGGATATGGCTTCGGTGGATGAGAATTCTGCAGCAGGAGAAGCTGACTGGCGTTCTATCCTTGCAAATGTTCTTCCATATGTGGATTTTTTTGTCCCCAGCATTGAAGAAACATGCTGGATGCTCGATCGTGACAGATACAAAAACATTTCGCTTTATATTGACGTTGATAATGATATTAAACCTATAGCCGATGAATGCCTGGAGCTGGGAGCAAAGGTCGTCATGCTCAAATGTGGAGCACCGGGAATTTATTACAGAACCGGGAACAAAACGCAGATTACGGAAATATCGGATAATCTAGGATTTGATCTTGATGGATGGAACGACAGAGAGGGATTCGAAAAGAGTTATATTCCTGACAGGGTGTTGTCCGGGACAGGCGCAGGAGACACGACGATAGCCGCGTTCCTCGCAGCGGTAATGAAAGGATATACGTTTGATATGTGTATCCATCTTGCGGCTGCGGAAGGGGCGTCATGTATCACGGAATACGATGCGCTGAGCGGAGTACGTAGCCTCGATGATCTTTGCGAAAGAATCGGGAACGGGTGGGCAAAACGTGATAGTCGAACACAAAACTGATCAATAACGCAACAGGATTTTTTTGTTCCATGAAGCAGGACTTTTATAAAAAAGTCCTGCTTCTTTTTTTGCAATCGTACTTTTTGAACATTTTGCTTGAGACTAACAATTATTTCCCATTTTCTTTGTGCAACTTGTATGATAAATTCTTTTGTATCAGGAAACCTTGTGTGTTTCCGCAAACAAACGGAGGTAAAGTAATGAAAAAGAAGTTAGTCAGTACAATGCTCTGCGCAGCAGTAGCTACATCGCTCCTTGCAGGATGCGGATCAGCGACAGAGACAGGTGATGCAGCAGTATCTGCAGCAGCATCTGCAGCTTCATCTATTGTGGCAGCAGTTGATGATGCAACATCATCAGCAACAAGTGCAGCAGCAACAGATGATGCAAGTGCAAAGACAATCGGTATCGCAATGCCTACACAGTCACTCGAGAGATGGAACCGTGATGGTTCATATCTGGATGAGCAGTTCAAGAGCCGCGGCTATAACACAGAGCTCAAGTTCTCCAATAACGAGATCGATACTCAGGTTTCTGATATCGAGAACATGATCGCTGATAATGTTGATCTGCTTGTTGTAGCAGCAATTGACGGCGAGTCACTTTCAACAGTTCTTGCAGATGCCAAGACTGCTGGAATCCCGGTTATTTCCTATGACCGTCTTATCATGAACACAGATGCTATCAGCTACTATGTATCATTTGATAACTACACAGTAGGTACTCTTCAGGGACAGTTCGTTGTAGATCAGCTTGATCTCGACAACGCAGATGGACCTTTCAACCTCGAGTTCACAGCAGGCGATCCCGCTGATAACAACGCCGGCTTCTTCTTTAACGGCGCTTATGACACTCTGAAACCTTACATCGATGCCGGCAAGATAGTTGTTCCTTCAGGCCAGACAACATTTGACAAAGTCGCAACAGCAGCATGGGATACAGCAACAGCTATGGAGCGTTTCCAGAACCTTCTTGCTTCATATTATTCAGATGGCAAGCAGCTCGATGTAGCGCTTTGCTCTAATGACTCTACAGCACTCGGCGTAGCTCAGGCTATTCAGTCAGATTATGCCGGAAGCAATACACCTATTATCACAGGCCAGGATGGTGATGAAGCTAACCTCGCAAACATCGTTGATGGTATTCAGACAATGACAGTTTACAAGGCAGTTGCAAACGAAGCAGTAGCAACACTTGATATCGCTGAGGCTATTCTTAACGGCGAGACACCTGATGAGGGACTTATCAAGAGTGCAGGATGGACCTTCGATTGTGCTTACGATACAACATCATATGACAATGGCACAGGCATCATCCCTTCATACCTCCTTGTTCCTACAGTTGTAACAAAGGACAACATGGTAAAAGAACTTGTTGATACAGGATATTACACACAGGATAGCGACGGATATCTTCACCCGGCGGGCTGATTCAATGGAATGTCACTCAATTAACAACAATGAGTAAGGCAAACGGGCGGGGCAAATTACTTGCCCCGCTTGTTTTTTACAGGAGGTGTTATTCTTGTCAGACTACATACTTGAAATGAAAAACATAACGAAGCTTTACCCGGGCGTAAAAGCTTTGGATAATGTTAATTTTTCGGTAGAGCGCGGTGAAATTCACGCTCTGGTCGGTGAGAACGGCGCAGGCAAATCAACTCTTATGAATGTTCTCTCCGGCACCATCCCCCATGGTCAGTACACAGGGGACATTATTTATAACGGAAAAGCCTGCGAATTTAACCAGATACATGATTCAGAAAAACTGGGCATAGTCATTATCCATCAGGAACTTGCTCTTATCCCTGAACTTACGATAGCTGAGAATATGTTCCTCGGAAATGAAAGAGCCAACAAATTTGGAAAGATCGACTGGCCTGAGACATATAAACAGGCGCAGGAACAGATAAACCGTGTCGGTCTTAAGGAACGGTCGTCAGTTCTTATAAAAGATATAGGAACAGGCAAGCAGCAGCTTGTAGAGATTGCAAAGGCACTCTCAAAGAATGTTAAGCTGCTTATACTTGATGAGCCGACTTCATCCTTGAATGAGGAAGATTCCAGAATGCTTCTGGATATGCTCCTCGGTTTCAAGAAAGAAGGCCTTACATCGATAATTATCACTCATAAGCTCAATGAAGTAGCGTATTGTGCGGACAACATAACTGTTCTCCGTGATGGAGCTACGATCGAGACCATACCCAACCCTGAACATAACATCGATGAGGAACGCATCATCAAGGGGATGGTAGGTCGTGAGCTTACGAACCGTTTCCCTTCACGTGAGCACAATGTAGGAAAAGATGTTGTATTTGAAGCAAAGGACTGGACTGTATTCCATCCGGTATACACAGAGAAGTGCGTTGACAACAAAGTGAGTTTTAGCGTACACAAGGGTGAAATTATCGGATTCTCCGGACTTCAGGGCGCAGGTAGAACAGAACTTGCAATGTCACTTTTCGGAAAGAGTTACGGTAGCAAGATCTCCGGACATGAATTTATCGGAGGCAAGGAAGTCCATCTCAAGAATGAGAAGGACGCTATAGATCACGGCCTGGCTTATGCCACTGAGGACCGTAAGGTCAATGGACTTGTACTCGAGGATTCGATCGCATGGAATACAACAATGGCAAAACTTGATAAGGTCAGCCATAATGGGATCCTGAATGTAGCCGAAGAGAACAAGGCTGCTCAGCAGTATATTGATATAATGCAGACCAAGACTCCCAGTATCCACCAGCAGGCAGGAAATCTTTCAGGCGGCAATCAGCAGAAGGTATTGCTGTCAAAGTGGATGTTCGCGGAACCTGATATCCTGATCCTCGATGAACCCACAAGAGGTATTGATGTCGGCGCCAAATATGAGATCTACTGCATCATGAATCAGATGGTCGCACAGGGCAAAGCCGTTGTAATGATTTCTTCGGAACTCCCTGAATTACTGGGAATGTGTGATCGTATTTACGTTATGAATGAAGGAAAAATGGTCGCAGAGTTTACTTCCAAAGAAGCAACACAGGAAAAGATCATGAGCGCGATCCTAAGTTCCGATAATAAGAAGGGGGCTCAAAAAGCATGAAAGTCGCAAATATACTTAAGAAATATACAATGACATTTGCACTGGTCGTCGTGTTCGTGTTCTTCACATTCCTGACCGGCGGTCGTCTTATCTACGCACAGAATATTTCAAACCTGCTGCTCCAGAACGCATACGTTCTTGTAATGGCATGCGGCATGTTACTCTGCATCCTGACAGGCGGCAACGTCGACCTTTCAGTCGGCTCAACACTTTGCCTGTCGGCAGCACTCTCGGCAAAACTTATGCAGGGTGGCGCAAATGCAGGAGTGGCAATTCTGTCATCACTTGCAGTTGCAGCAGTTATCGGTCTGTTCCAGGGATATCTTATAGGTTATGTACACATTCCGCCTTTCATCTGCACACTTGCAGGCATGTTCCTGTGGCGCGGTGTAGGACGTGTAATACTTGATTCCAAAACAATCAGTATTCAGAATGATACATTCCTTAATCTCTTCAGCTCATATATTCAGATACCCGGGCTTGACAGCGAAAAGCACTATATATCGGCACTCATCGTTGGTATAGTGGTTGCAGTTATCGCAACTGCGATGATGCTTCGCAGCCGTGCTGTCCAGAGAAAGAACGGCACAGTCACAGGAAGCGAAATCGGAGCAATTGCAAAAGTCGTAATAATCGATGCTCTCATCGTTATTTACAGCTACAAATTGATGCAGTATAAGGGAATACCGGTAATGCTCCTCTGGATCCTTGCAGTTGTACTTATTTTCGGTTTCATTACAGGTTCGACAGTATTCGGCCGTTACTTCTATGCAGTAGGCGGCAACGAAAAGGCTACAAAGCTTTCAGGTATCGATCCCCGCAAGGTTTATTTCTGGGCATACTTCCTGATGAGCTTCCTGGCTGGTATTTCAGGACTTCTGATGGGAGCCAGAATCGGTTCTGTTGATGGTCAGATGGGTAACTCATATGAAATGGATGCAATCGCATCGTGCTTCATAGGCGGCGCATCTGCATATGGCGGGTCAGGTACAGTACCTGGAATCATGATCGGTGCTATCCTCCTCGGCGTTATAAACCAGGGCATGTCGATATATGGACTGTCGGATTCCTGGCAGTATGTTGTCAAGGGCGCTGTTCTTCTTGCAGCAGTCGTCTTCGAT
>Ga0172377_10006705_pt1 | contig 11873 bp, 10 predicted proteins | sample Pumphouse3metaG_FD_119749 | JGI IMG/M metagenome (GOLD analysis project Ga0172377, IMG submission 119749) | Leachate microbial communities from a municipal landfill in Southern Ontario, Canada - Pumphouse #3 metaG | ecosystem: Engineered > Solid waste > Landfill > Unclassified | place: Canada... | reverse complement strand
TAAAAACTTAAATTTGAGATAAATTATTATCAATATGAAAAACAAATTATCCTTTATCGGCATCTTTCTTGCCTCTATACTCTTAACCTCTTGCGGTAACTCTCAATGGTCATGGTGGGATAGTGGCAATGTCTCAATTGATAAATTTATATCTCAAAACGACGCGATGGACGCTCTTGAAGCATCCAGCAGAAATTATTCATTGGCGACAAAAAGTAACTATCGTTATTCCTACAATACTTTTTACAAAGATTATTTGGGAAAATTTTCGACCGAAACTGATAGCAATGTAAGTTCTTCAATCTCTACCGAAATTAAGAAGTTCACTAATAATGTAACTTACTCACATTCTTTGAATGATAGGGAGGAAGCGTTTTTAAACGCTAAATCAGTATCGTCAATTACAACTGATATTTATTTAGTCACCCAACCTGACATGTCAATTTTGAAAAGAACTCTCACAGACTATGGCTATGGCGAAAAAGTATGCAATGATTCTTCAATTGCTTATGGTAGCGACGAGATTTTTAAAAGAAACCTCAGTATCGGTTCAACTTTATCTGCCTCTGACATCAATTGGACTTCTGCCACTTTTGGTTTCAGTAAAAATAATGATGTTATCATCGAAACAATGTCGACCACTACGGGGACATATACAGTTAAGTTTAATGATTTACAATTAAAAACATTCATTACCAACTCATATACTTTGTATAGATTAAAACCTATCGTCACTGAAGCGGGCAAGACTGAATATATGATGGATTATTCTTATCGCAAAATTGAACGTTGGATTGGTAGCAGTATCTTTGATGAGCCGCTTAATGAGCCATTCTTGCTTGAGAAAAGTGAAGCCATCACCGAATACTCCACTAACGAACTTGGAGCGTACGACTTAACTCATTTGCCTTCTGTAAATTAACTTCAAAATGAAAATGATCAGCCAAATGCTGATCATTTTTTAAACATTATTCAACGGTTATTTCCGGAATATCTGAATGGTTATAATTTCCGTTTTTATTGATTGAGTATTCAGTAATTTGACTTTCTTTTCGAATTGGATAAACAACATCATCAGCACTCTTATAATATTTATTTAAATATTGAGAAGTTCTCACAAGAGTAGAACTCAAATAATAAAAATCAATATATTCTTTAGTGATTGTGTCAACCCCGCTAGAAGGTTCGCTAACCGTTATGTCTTGTAAAGAGAAACGAACAAATACTTCACCAGATTCAAGCTTTCCAGCTAAAAGAATCGGTCCATCATAAACATTGTAAACATCATCAGCTTTGATGAAGGTAAAAACGGTGTCATAATTCGCCAAGGTATATGGAATTGCATTTATTCTAGCAACACTAGAAACAGAACCATTATCTTTCTTATATGATCCCCGAGTTTGAATTTCAGTGAAATCGCTATTGATAAAGCTATAAGAGGTTAAAAGATTGCCCAATTTTTCATCATTTAAGCCAAAAGCGACGTAGTCTCTAGTGTCTGAAGCAGTATTAGCTGATAACAAGACACTATTGTCATATAAAGTTTTCGTTATAGATATAGCTGCTCCAATTGAGGTTGAAGTGCCACTGATGCCACCTTCATAAGTAGTCTCAGAATAAGCTTTCTTGGTTTGCGATGTTTTAATATCACCAAGTTTTGTTTTAGCACTTGTAATAATGTTAGTTAATTCGATTTCACCAATACCGGCAGTTAAAGAAGCAGAAATGCTATTAGGATCTTCAACAGAAATATTGCTTGATCCACTATCGCCGCCATCTCCTGGCTTAATTGAACTATTGCCATTACACGAGGTTAGTAAAAAGACACTAGTAAGGAGAAATAATAATTGTTTATTTTTCATTTTGTTTCTGCTCCTCTTTGTATTTAATATATTGATTTAAGTCAATCTTTGAACGTTTGCATATCCAAAAGAAAGCGTTCTTGACCTCTTCCATTGTAGCACCAGTTTGTAACAAAGCTTGGAAATCAAGAACATCTTGCTTAGCAACTTTGTTCGCAAAATAAATTAAGGAATCATAATAAACAAGGACAATTTCATTCTCTTCTTTGTTTCTAGTGCATGGAGTAATATCGTTTTCATAAACCAAATGAAACATTTGAATTCTTTCCGCAAGAAGGGCATCTGCCATATCGAATTTTACAAGTTTAAAGTTCTCTGGTTTTAATAAGTGAGCTTTAACTTGGGAATTGTTCATCGAAACCTTCGATATTGGAGCGCATTTATATAAATAAAGACAGGAATATTTGCCGTTTCTATCTTTCACTAAAACATCTCCAATGAAATGTTGGACATTAACTTTTAAATTGTATTTAAGCAACAATTGCTCTTTTAGATAAGCAATATCTTCATATTGAGAGTTCTGTTTGCATCCAGGAAAATAGCACCCTAACTTTTGATAAATTTCTTCATTGGGGTTACGAAGCACCAAATATTTACCATTAATTTCCACAGCGGCTGAAAGATAATTTGTCGCTTTTGGATAAAGAATTTCCACTTTTTTATTTGACATATATTTTTCCTAAAAATCTTATTTAATATAACATATATTTAATAACTCAGCATTCATATTTTAGCCAAAATACAAGAATGCTTGATTTAAATAAAAGCCATGTTTGATAAGTGTACATAAAAAGATATAATTAAGAAAAGGTAATAATATGGATCAAATAAAAGACTCTAAAAATGTTTCGATTGAGAAAAAACCAAAAAAGAAGCATCGTTTAACTAAACTTTGGATTTCGTTAGGTATCACCATCACTTTGGCTGTTGCTCCAATAGCTGCTTTCTATATTTGCTTTTTCGATGGCACAAGCAACAAAGTTGAACGCGACCCCAATTTTGATAAAGCAAGTGTTATGAAAAACATGGGTATCGATGCCCTTGATAACACAGGAACAACTGGAACAATTGATGTAAATATTACTACTGGAACATTCAACCAAATGCTCATTGAAGGATTGGATCAGATTTACGCCACAACTCCAGCTTTGGAAAGCGTGATTAAGGGTTTCTACCTTGAAACAAGCGATGAAGAATATAACTTCATGCTTGATATCGATGCTTATGGCGTATTTAAAACTAGATTAAAAATCTTAACTAGTCTTGAGAATAGCGAAGTTGATGGTCACGAAGCTTTTATCTTCAAGATTAACGACATAAAAATTGGTTTGATTGGTGGCTTTTATAACTTTGCAAAAGAAAAACTTTCAACAATTCTTAATGACTCATTTCTAAACGGCTTGTTTGGCAATCTAGGTTTGTCATTCACTTCCGATATTGAAAATAATCGTATTTATTACTTAAAATCATCAATTCCAAGTGATATTAACCATTTCTTAAACAATACCAGTACTCTATATTCAACAATGCTAGAAGAATTCTTTCTTAACGGACTTTTTGATTTAGCTTTCAAAAAGGAAGGTTTGAGTGGTTCGATTGATTTACAAACTTTGTCTCAAAATGAAGATTATGTTACCAGTGAAAAAATGAACACTGTGGCTTGGCAAAACTTTAACGATAATATTGAAGATTGGCTCAAGAATGAAATCATCCCTGAATCGTTAGCAGATAATGCCTTTGAATATTTAATTAAAGGCCACACTGTTGCAACAAGTGAATTAAATGCTGCTCTAAGCGGTAAAGACTTATCAAGTTATGGAATTAGTGATCCAACTACCTACGAAGGAGTAATTGTTGATTATGGTCACGGAGGAAGTGGAAAGATCGAACGTCCTGAAAAAACTTTGGATAAAGTCATGCAAGACCAAATTAATTATAACGACATTACTTCTCAAAAACTAATTGGCAAGATTTCCGAAAGTGATCTTAACAAAACTTTTGGTTCATCAAATGCAATCGGAAACTACTTTCTATTAGAAAGAAAGACTTCTGATGGTGACTTCAAAGTCAATACATTCTTAATCAGTAATCTTTATGTCAATGTTTTTTCCGATTGTATCAAGATGGTGTTTGATATCTCCATCAATGGCTATGATACCTATGTTTGTTTAAAAGCTTTATACTCCAGTTTTGATAATTATAAAATTTCATTTACAATCGATGAACTCTTATATGGCAGTTACGCTTGCAGTGATGCCTATAAAGATGTCATCTGGTCTTTGTTTAAAAATGCCTTGTCCACCGATGATACTTTCTCATTTAGTGATGATGGCACGAACAAAGTTGTCAGTGTTAACTTTGCTCAAGCCGTTGAAGATTCAGGTTTTAAGGCCGTAATTGACGCTACCGGAAGTCCTAAATTAACAATGGATGGTGCAACTTTAGCAGATGAAGGTCACATCATTATCAGTATTGAATAGAAACAAAAAACCGACAATCATTTGTCGGTTTTTTATATTAAACGCGAAGAGTTTATTGTGACTTTCGCGAAAGATAAGGTTGAGTGAAGCAATTATTCATATTTCCACTTCCTCTCTTATTCTATAATAACTTAAATAATCATTTAGATAAAGGTTTGTTTACAAAAAAGGCTCGCAGTTAACGAGCCTTTTAAAGTTTTAATTATCTTGGGAATTTCTCACGGTCTTTGACATATGAGGTATGAAGAAGCTTTTCAGATTTTTCAGATAATGGTTCACCCAGGAATTCTTTATATAATTTAATGATGTCTGGGTTATTGTGTGATTGACGAATGACTTGTCTTTCATCTTCGCTATATAAGACGCTGGCGCGTTTAGCGCGGTAAGTCTCAAGAATATTATCATCTTCCTTTGGAAGGAACATTGGTTTGACATATGGCTGACCACCACCATTAATACATCCACCTGGGCAACCCATGATTTCAATAAAGGCATATGGGGATTTGCCATCGCGGATTTGGTCAAGAAGAATCTTGGCATTGGCCATTCCTGAGGCCATCGCAACTTTAAGGATTGTTCCGTCAATATCAATAGATGCCTCACGAACACCTTCAAGACCACGGACAGCTTCAAAAGCAATTTTGCCGTATTCTTTACCAGTCAAAATATGATACGTGGTTCTAAGAGCCGCTTCCATAACTCCACCAGTGACACCAAAGATAACTCCGGCTCCGCTATATTGACCTAAAAGGTCTTGGTCAAATTCTTCATCTTCTGGAAGTCTATCCCAGTTGATACCGCTACGTTTGATCATCTTAGCAATTTCACGAGTGGTGAGAACTGCATCAACATCTCGTAAGCCATCAACTTCCATCTCTTTACGAGATTTTTCATATTTCTTAGCAGTACATGGCATGATGGAAACGACAAAGATGTCTTTTGGATCAATTTCATGAGCTTTGGCAAAATATGATTTGGTGATAGCACCCTGCATTTGATGTGGGGATTTGCATGTTGAAACATTTGGAATTAAATCAGCGTAGTTATATTCCATATAGTTAATCCAACCTGGTGAGCAGGATGTGATTTGTGGAAGAACACCACCATTTTTAATTCTGTGAAGAAGTTCGCTGCCTTCTTCCATAATAGTTAAGTCAGCACCAAAGTTAACATCGAAAACTCTATTGAAGCCTAAACGATGTAAAGCGGCGATCATTTTCTTAGTACCGTTGGTGCCAATCTTTTCACCGAATTCTTCGGCGATAGTGGCGCGAACAGCTGGAGCGACTTGGCAAACGACAAATTTGCCTTCTTTCATCGCTTGATCAACATTGGCAATTTCGCTATGTTCCATTAAAGCGCCTGTTGGGCAAACGAGAACACATTGTCCGCATTGCATACATGGGCTAGAAGCAAAGCTTCTATTTTGAGCTGGTCCAACGATAGCTTTGAAACCACGATTTTCAAAACCGAGAATTGCTAAACCTTGAATTCGTTTGCAAGCTTCAACGCAGCGACCACAAAGGATGCACTTGCCGGTATTTCTGGTGATGCCTGGAGCAACTTCATCAATTGTTGCTTTGGTTTGTTCGCCGATAAATTTGCCATCGCGAGCACCGACCATTTTGCTAACTTCAAGAAGTTCGCAATTGCCGTTTTTGTCGCATTGTAAACAATTCTTGTGGTGATTGGAAAGAATAAGTTCAACGCTTGTTCTTCTTGCTTCGATCGCTTTTTGGGATGAAATAACAATTTCCATGCCTTCGTTAACTGGGTAAGCACAGGAAGCAACTAAGCCTCTAGCACCTTTAACTTCAACTAAGCAAACACGGCAACTGGCTAATGAACATTGGCCATCCATGTATGAACAAAGTGATGGAATATTATAGCCACATTTACGACAAGCTTGGAGGACGGTTAAAGAACTATCCACTTGGTAAGATTTACCTTCAATTTTAATATTTACTAAAGCCATTTTTCAATCCTCCTATTTCTTAGAAATAGCGCCAAAATGGCAACTATTGAAGCAAAGTCCACATTTAATACATTTTTCAGAATCGATAACGAAGGCAGTTTTGCCAACTTCACCGCTGATTGCTTTGACTGGGCAGTTTCTTGCACAGAGTGAGCATTTCTTACATTTATCTGGGTCAATAACATATTTGAGCATTGATTTACAAACATGAGCAGGGCATTCATGTTCAACAACGTGAGCCGCAAATTCTTCTGGAAAATTCTTCATATTAGAAAGAATTGGGTTAGCTGCAGTTTGACCAAGAGCGCATAAGCTGTTGGCTTTTGTAGCATCAGCAAGTTCTTTCAATTCATCAAGATCATTTAATTCGCCTTTGCCGGAAGTAATCTTTGTTAAGATTTCAAGCATGCGTTTAGTGCCAATACGGCATGGGGAGCATTTGCCACATGATTCATCGCAAATAAATTCCATATAGAACTTAGCAACATCGACCATGCAGTTATCTTCATCCATGACAATAGCACCACCAGAACCCATCATTGAGCCTCTAGCAACCAATGTATCAAAATCAATTTCAACATCGAGATCTTTTTCAGTTAAGCATCCACCTGATGGACCACCAGTTTGAATAGCTTTAAATTTTTTGCCATTTGGAATACCACCACCAATATCGAAAATTAATTCGCGAAGAGTAGTTCCCATTGGTACTTCAACTAGACCAACATTGTTGACCTTGCCACCAAGAGCAAACACCTTAGTGCCTTTGGATTTTTCAGTGCCAATCGAAACAAATTTGTCAGCACCATTGCGTAAAATCCAGGAAACATCAGCTAATGTTTCAACATTGTTGATAATTGATGGCTTACCCCATAAGCCTTTGACAGCTGGGAATGGTGGACGAGGACGTGGCATGCCACGTTTTCCTTCAATGGAATTTAATAAAGCAGTTTCTTCACCACAGACGAAGGCGCCAGCGCCAAGTCTAATATGACAACGGAAAGAGAAACCGCTACCGAAGATGTTGTCACCTAACAGACCCATATCTTCGAGTTCTTTAATAGCAATTCTTAAACGTTTAACAGCGATCGGATATTCAGCACGAACATAGAAATAGCCATTTTTTGCTCCGATAGCGTAACCGGCAATCATCATACCTTCAATAACACCAACCGGGTTACCTTCAAGGATTGAACGATCCATGAATGCTCCTGGATCGCCTTCATCGCCGTTACAAATAACGTATTTATCATCATTAACTTGATTTAAAGCAAATTGCCATTTTCGACCAGTTGGGAATCCAGCACCGCCACGACCACGAAGGCCGCTAGCAAGAACTTCATCAACAACTTGTTGTTGGCTCATTGATAAAGCCCTTAGTAAACCTTTAAAAGCACCGTTTCCGAAAGCTTCATTGATTTCTTCTGGGTTGATCATTGAGCAACCGTTCAAAGCAATTCTAATTTGTTTCTTATAGAAGTTAATATCATCTTGACGATCAACTTTTTCATGAGTGACTGGGTCAATATAAAGCAGTGAATCGATGCACTTACCACCGATGATATCTTCATCAATAATCTTTTCAACGTCGACGACCTTAACCGCATGGTAGAGTCGATCTTGTGGGAAGATTTTGACAAATGGTCCTTGAGAACAGAAACCGAAACAGCCAACTTTGTTGACAGTAACGATATCTTCTAAGTGTCTATCTTTGATAATTTCTTCAAATCTAGCAAGAATTTCATCAGAGTGAGATGAGACACAACCAGTACCACCGCAAACAACGATGTGTTTTTTGCCATCTTTACCATTGAATTTTCCTTCTAGGCAAGCGGCACAGTTTGATAATTTAGAACGTAATTCTTGTTCAGTTTTAATTTTTTCCATGTTGTTACGCTCCTATTTCGTTTCTAGATCGCGGTATTCTTTGATGATACTAGCGACTTTTTGAACATCCATCTTTGGATAAACTTTTCCATTGATAGAGATTGCTGGTGCAATTCCGCATGCGCCAATGCAGCGAAGAGCATCAAGAGTAAATAAACCATCTTCTGTTGTTTCACCTGGTTTAATGCCTAATAAGTCAGAGAACTTATCCATGACAAGTTGTGAACCTTTGACATAACAGGCAGTTCCTAAGCAGACACCAATAACATATTTTCCTTTTGGTGTAAGGGAGAAGAATGAGTAGAAGGTCACGACACCGTAAATTTCAGCTACCGAGATACCAGTAAGTGAACTGACGAGTTCCTGAACTTCTAGTGGGATATATCCATATTCGGATTGAATTGCTTCAAGAATCATCATAAGAGGAGTCTCTTCGTCTTTAAAACGATTGACTATCTCGGTGATTTGCTTGACAGCATGTGCTTGTAAATGAGCCATATTTTCCTCCAAAATCAAAAATGACAATCATTATTATAATAATGTATTTAGGTGAGGGCAAAGTTTTTGTCGTGAAATCGTTTACATTTAAATGAATTAAACAAAAACCTCTTCTTCAAAAAGAAAAACCGTCATTAAAAACGGTATCTTAAAAAGTGAAAAACTAGCCTTTTAAACCACGTGATTGACGATCCATATCTTCAACAACAATGTCAAATATTTCGCCAATTGATGAACAATATTTTAAAAGTTCCCATGGTTCGTTGGTGTGAAAGTGAATTTTAATTAGTTCACTGTCACCAACCGCTAAAAGACAATCGCCTTTTAAATTAGCGGTAATGTAATCGTTGATGGCATCTTCGCTTAAGTCTTTGCCTTCGATTAAGAGTTGGGTATCATATTTAAATTCAAGCATATTGTGCTCCTTTATCTTTTTTAGTTTGTTTGGCCTGAGCCTTCACATAAGCTCTCGCCTTCTTATGATAATAGAACAAACGCTTCAAAATGCTAACAAGTTTCTGCTTTTGTTCCTTAGAGTAGTTTTGGCTAACTTTATTAAAGTTATTGATTGTTTGTGGCGCGTGTTTTAACAAATGATACAAGTTCTTATTTGTGCCCCCTAATAGTTCGAAGAGACAATTTATCGTCATGCTAATCTCTTCTTTTGTCATTGAATTTAACCACGTTGAGAGGGCTCTTTCATTAATATAACTTTGGTTGGCTCTTTTCTTTAAATATTTGAAATCACCAGTTTTTGGATCGATCTTCCAATTGTACGGATTGTGTTGCATGACGCTTAATGAATTAGCATCCACCACCCGAGCGTGTTTGGTGTGGTTAAGCATAATACCAATAAGGGAATCCTTTGGAACAATTTTGACGAGTTTATCTTCTATTTTTTTGTAGGTCTCGTTCTCGTAGTAATCTTTTTCATAAAAACCTGGTCCATCAAAAGAATAGGCAGTGATACAACGAGCAATTTCTTCATCGCTTTGATGGAGGGCGGCATAAAAAGACAAATTACCGCCTTTTGAGTGACCACCAAGATAGAATGGTCCATCAAAAAGTTTAGTTACTTCATCTAAATATTTAATCGCACAAATTTGAGCTGGAATCGTATCTAAAAATGCAAGATTACAGTCTTCTTTCCAACCAACTAAAGTTAAATCAGTTCCACGATAAGAAATGTAGTGTTCACCAGTTGGTAAAACAAGAGTCATTCCGTAGAATTGTTTATCAGTTTCAAGGCTTGAATCAATCTTAATATAGCAGACACCAATTTGGCGGAAACGCAATGAAGTTTTTAATTTTATTAAAAGAATTTCATTTTGTGATGATGTGAGTTCGCCATCAGCTAGTTTTTTTATCTCTCTAGCGTTGATATTTTTTAGAAGAAAAGGTTTACGATTAAGTTTATCGATTTTCGGAGCTACTAATTCAAAGTTAATATAAGAAAGTTGTGCTAAAATTAACGCATCAACATCGTTAAAAGGACGCTCGAGAAATGTAGTGTTTCCAAAAACATCGATGTATTGATTTAAGTTCATGTTTATAACGCACTAGCAAACATTCTCAAGAAGAAACGTAACACACGTTTACTAAATGGAGAAGATTTGACCATTTCCTTGGTAATTAATCTTGAATCATCAATAGTTTCATTTAAGTCTTTTTGAATATCTTTAATACAATCGCATTTATACATGAAACAGCCGTTTTCCATATGAAGGAACAAAGAACGATAATCGAGGTTGATCGTGCCAACAATAGCCATTTCGCCATCGATGACAAACGTTTTGGCGTGAATAAAGCCAGGAGTGAACTCATATATTTCTACTCCTGCCATAACTAAATCCTTATAAAAGCTACGAGTTAATTCAAAAACTGTTTCTTTATCCGGAATATGAGGGGTGATTAATTTGATTTTCACCCCACCTTTAGCGGCTTTAATCAAAGCGTTATTCATCTCATCATCCAAAATTAGATATGGGGTTGTTATATAAATATAATCTTTGGCTTTCATAATCAAATCAACATAAATATTTTTGGCAATCGTTTCGTTTGCAAAAGGAAACGACCCATAAGGTGCGACATAGCCAGAACAAGCACGGGGTTTAGCCACTTCTTTTGCATATAAACTAGGCAAATAAGGAGAAAAATCAACAATATGCTCACGGCTTAACAAAACCCAAGTTGAAAGGAAGATAGAAGTTAAACCAAACACTCCATCGCCTTCAAGCATGATGGCGTTATCTTTCCATTTGCCAAATCTTTCTTTCTCGTTGATATATTCATCAGCAAGATTGATTCCACCGGTAAAACCAGTGTGGCCATCAATGACCATAATCTTTCGATGATCGCGGTTATTCATTCTGATATCGACAAAAGGACGAAGTTTATTAACGGCATAACACTTAATACCAAGCTCTCTCATTTTTAGGAAATAACGAGATGGCAAAGTACCCAAACAACCAAAATCATCGTAGAGAAGCCTAACATCCACTCCTTCTTTAGCTTTACGAGCCAATATTTCAAGCATCGGATCCCACATTACGCCTGGTTCAATAATGAAATATTCCATAAAGATGTAATGTTTGGCGCTTTCAAGCTTTTCGAGCATGACTTTCCAGCCATCTTGCCCCCATGGAAAATACGTTACTTTGGTATTCTTAAATATGCCCGTATCTGCGCAATCATTTAAATATCGACCAATAAAATAGGCGTCTGGATCTTTGACCTTGTCAATCTTTTCAACAATATTATTTGATTCTTTGCTCGCGTTAGCAATCTTCAACGCTTCGCGAGTTGGTTTAATTTTCTTTTTCTCACGATATGTGAACTTCTTATTTGCGAAGAGAATATAACAAACTGTGCCAAAGGCAGGAAATACAATGATGAACAGTAGCCAAGCAATTTTATATGATGAATTACATTTCGAAGAAAAAATAAATAGCGCGACAAATAATGATAAGAAAGTAAACGCACTCTTAATTTCAGCAAAAAACTCATTGAAATAAATAGCGGCTAAAACAAAAAGGGTTATTTCTATTAATAGAATTAATATAACCAGCGTTCGAACTGAAAATAATTTATTAAAGAATTTCATCTTAATATAATTATATACAAATTTAAGAATTGTTTGTTAAAATAAATACATGCGAAGTACTCTTAAAATAC
>Ga0172377_10006702_pt1 | contig 11874 bp, 9 predicted proteins | sample Pumphouse3metaG_FD_119749 | JGI IMG/M metagenome (GOLD analysis project Ga0172377, IMG submission 119749) | Leachate microbial communities from a municipal landfill in Southern Ontario, Canada - Pumphouse #3 metaG | ecosystem: Engineered > Solid waste > Landfill > Unclassified | place: Canada... | reverse complement strand
CCCGTTTTGTCTGTTGATTGATAACTATACAGTTGAATATCTACACTTCTTGTGGTAGACCATTTCAAATAATAATCCGTAGCAGTAGGCACAGTAATATTTATATTACCTGCTTCCGTTTGAATAGTATTTACACCTCTAATCGCTAAAAATTCTACATTTACATTTGCTGTTCCATTATTAACAACTTGATATGTGATTGAACCCAGTAGGTTTTCCACATTAACAGCACCTGATTGCGTTCTTATATCAAGATTAAAAATACTAGTCCCATCACATACAATATTTACTGCACCAAAAGTTGTTCTTATTTTTGCATAGTGACTAACATTTGGTAAATTAATATTGCCTCGTGTTGTTTCAATATCCATTGTACCATCAACTTCTGCAATATCAACTGAACCAGAACTTTGGTTGATAGTAACATTACCCTCTACTACATCAATATCTATTTTTCCTTCGTTGCCATCTACAATAAGATTTTGTCCTATTCTTGTTACCTGAATATCACAAGCGGTACTATTTACACTCAATTCTTCTTGAACATAGTTCATTCGTAACAATCCACCGTTTGCTACCAAAATAGTATCACCATAAACAGCACCTACCACTATATCACTATTATCAATACTATTAAGTACCAAGTTTGCAGTTGTGGTACTAGAACCTACATTTTGCAAATTAATTTTTCCAAAACCTGCTGAAATACTAATATTCGCATCATTTGTTAAATCTCTTTCAACAGTTAAATTTCCACTCAATTTTTTAACATTTAGTTCACCAGTAATATTACAACTACGAACATCAATAGCACCAGTATCACAAGTGATTCCTATATTTTTCAATACTGTAATGCTAGAATTTATGTTATTGCTGTCATCTTTTGTAATCACATCACCTACATAAACAGAGCCTGATGTAGTTTGAATTTCTATATCTTTATTCGCAAAAGCACCTGTTACGCAATTTATTGCCATACAAGCATTTGTCTTAAACAATACTCCACTTGGCTCGGCTAACTGAATAACCAAAATGGTTTGACCGTTTTCTGTAATTGTAGTTGGCTCTAAAAGAGAAGGAAATTCTACATCACCCCACACAAATCCTGATAATCTGTGAAAATTCTCAATAGTGATATCACCATTATCATAAAGTTGTGAACTCTTTACCGTTCTTAGATAAACATCAAAAGTGTCTGTTTTAAATCTTATTTTATCCGCATTATTAAAATCTGTACCAGATAAACTAACAGTTTCCACTTCTTGATTTGCATCACCTGATATATAATGTAGCCCAAATAATTTGAAACTTGGGAAAAGCACTAAAACACCACAGACTACTATAACAACAGAAAAAACAATTAATGCTACAACTATTATAAATTTAAACAAACCCAAAAAAGCATTCATTCTTTATACCTACCCAATATATTTACTCTATTTTACTAAACCATTCGCTTTAAGTCAATAGTTTTGTGAAAATACTTTAATTTCTAAAAAAGAAAAGTATATAAATCTATATACTTATTCTATATTTATTTATCAAAAATAGTTGCTTTTATACGGCGTATACCGTTACTACTGCTTTCTTCTTTTAATATTTTGAATTTCTTTAATTCACCAGTAGTTTTTGCGTGTGGTCCGCCACATATTTCTTTACTAAAATCGCCCATTGTATAAACGGTTACTACATCGCCATATTTATTGTCAAAAATTCCCGTTGCTCCGCTTTTCCTTGCTTCTTCTGGACTCATCTTTTCACAAATGATAGGTACATTTGCAGTGATAGCCTCATTTACTAATTGTTCCACTTTCTGCAATTCTTCCGCCGTCATTTTGTGGTCGCACAAAAAGTCAAATCTAAGTCTTTCTGTCGTTATATTACTACCTCGTTGCTCTACATAGTCGCCCAAAACTTTTTTCAAAGCCCCTAGCATCAAGTGAGTAGCAGAATGTAGCCTTGCCAAACGAATACTATCTTCTTCGTTTGTCGAAGTCGCAACACCACCTTTGAACATTGCACCTGACTTATCTCTTGACTCCTGTTGATGCTCCTCCATTGCCTTTTCAAATCCCTCTTTATCTACTAAAATTTTTCGTTCTTTGCAAAGGTCAACAGTCATATCCAAAGGAAATCCAAATGTATCAAATAATCTAAAAGCAGTTTTTCCGTCCAAGATGTCGCCCTCTTTGAATTCTAGAATAATTTGGTTAAATTCTTTCATCCCGCTTTCTACTGCTTTTTCAAATTTTTCCACTTCATTTGTTAGTTCTGCCAAAATAAAGTCTTCATTTTGTAAGAGATTTTCAAAATCTTCTTTATAGTAATCAATATATGATTTTGCTATTTTTGTTAGTTCTAATCCAGAAACACCCAGTTTCCTAGCACAATTTACTGCTCGCCTTATGAGTCTACGCAAAACATATCCTCTGCCAACATTACTAGGTGTAGTTGGTACATTTTCACCCAGCAAAAACACACTTGCTCTAATATGGTCACAAATAATACAAAAATCTTTGCCATTCTCTTTTGTAAAATCAAATTTTTGACTGCTCAATTTTTCTAAAATTTTTAGAGGTTCAACAAAACAATCGTTTTGGAAAGTGCTGTCATATCCATTCAATACACATTCAATTCTTTCTAGTCCCATACCTGTATCAACATTTTTTTGAGCAAGTTTTTCCACTTTTCCACCACGCACAGCGGTATTAAATTCCATAAATACATTATTCCAGATTTCTACCCATTTACCGCAATCGCAACTTGGGTCGCATTTTTCGCTACAACTTGGTTTTCCTATATCAAAAAATATTTCTGTATCAGGTCCGCAAGGTCCTATTCCAGTACCCATTTCCCACCAGTTATCTTTCTTAGGGAAATAATGAATTTGTTTATCTGTTAGTCCACATTCTTTCCAAAGATTTGCACTTGTTTCATCTCTTTCCGCTACATCGTTACCCTCAAAAACTGTTACATTTATTTTTGACGGATTTATATTTAGCCATTTAGGACTTGTTAAAAATTCCCAACTCCATTTTATTGACTCTGGTTTAAAATAATCGCCCAAACTCCAATTCCCCAACATAAAGAACATAGTGTGGTGGCGGTTATCTCCAACATCATCAATATCGTTTGTTCTTAAACAAGGCTGAATACTAAACAATCTAGTTCCAAGTGGGTGCTTTTCGCCCAACAAATATGGAACAAGAGGTTGCATTCCAGCAGTTGTAAATAATACAGTATTATCTTTTGGTATCAAAGAAGCCCCTTTGACTTCTGCGTGATTTTTTTCTGTCCAAAATTCACGCCACATTTTTATTAAATTCTTTCCTGTATATTTTTTCATTTTAGTTAAATTTATAATTGTCTTTTAATGATACTGTTTCATTAAAAATCAATTTATCTCCTTCATTCTTTATTAAGTAATAATATCCTTTTCGTATAAATTGAAAGCGACTTTCTAACGCACAAGTTGCCAAGAATTTTTCCGCTTTTAGAGTTACTATTTGCCAAGACTCATCATTAAATACTTCATCAAGATTGTCGCCCGTAAAACTCGAACCCTCTTTAATTAAAGTACTGTATTTATTCACAGTAATATCCAAACAATCGTTAGCGTTCACCCAGTGAATAGTGCTTTTTACTTTTACACCACTCGTGTCATTACCACTCTTTGAATCAGGGAAATAAGTACATAAAAGATGTTCAATTTTACCATCTTTATCTTTTACAACTTTGTTACATCTAATAATATAAGCACCTTTCAAACGGACATCTCCGTCTGGTTTCAAACGAAAATACTTATTTGGTGCATCTTCCATAAAGTCTTCTGCTTCAATATAAATTTCTTTTGCAAATTTTATTTTATGCGTTCCGGCACTCTCATCATTTGGGTTATTTTCAATTTCTACATCTTCTTCGCCCTCATAATTTGTAATAATAACTTTTATAGGGTCAAAGACTGCCATTGCTCTAATGGCAATTTTATTCAATTCTTCACGAACACAATATTCTAGCAAACTGCGGTCTACAATACTGCCCGCAATACCTATTCTAGAAACAAAATTGTGTAAACTACTTGGAGTATAACCTCTCGCTCGCATACCTCTAATTGTAGGAAAACGAGGGTCATCCCAGCCAGTACATTTGCCCATATCCACTAATTGTTTCAAATATCTTTTACTCATTACATCACCAACAATATTAGTACGCACAAATTCAATCTGTCGTGGATTTGGGTTGTTATGAAAATCACAATTCTCTATTACCCAGTTGTATAGTGGACGGTGGTCTACATATTCATTTGAACAAAGTGAATGTGTTACGCCTTCAATAGCATCTTCGATGGACTGTGCAAAATCATACATAGGATATATGCACCATTTTGTTCCCTGTCTGTAATGCTCTGTATGTAGAATACGGTACAAAGCGGGGTCTCTCATATTCATATTTGGGCTTGCCATATCTATTTTGGCACGCAAACAACATTCGCCATCTTTGAATTTGCCCGCTCGCATATCTTCAAAAAGTTTTAAGTTTAATTCTACGGTTCTATCTCTAAAAGGACTATCCTTACCTGGTGTGTTAAAAGTACCACGGTATTCATTTACTTGCTCGGGAGAAAGGTCATCAACATATGCCAAACCTTTTTTAATTAATTTTACGGCATAGTCATACATTTTTTCATAATAATCACTTGCAAAATAAAGGTTTTCCCAGTTTAAACCCAACCATTTTATATCTTCAATAATTTCTTCGACATATTTTTTATCTTCTTTTGCAGGGTTTGTATCATCAAAACGAAGATTGGTATAACCGCCAAATTTTTTGGATATACCAAAATTTGTTATCAGTGCCTTTGCATGACCTATGTGTAAAAAACCATTAGGTTCAGGTGGGAAACGAGTTACTATATGGTTTAAATTTTTCTCTAACATATCTTTCTTTATTTCCGCTTCTATAAAGTTGTCAGTTTCTATTGCCTCAATCTCCAACCTAGTTAAAGTATTCATATTTTTCTCCTAAAAATTCTATCATTCCTATATTTTAAACTTTGTACCCATAAATGTCAAGTGAGTTAATTTTTTTTAATAAAAATATTTGTATAATTGCATACAAAAATAGCAAATAAAGCAAACTAAAACAAAAAAGGAGAAAACCCTTTTGGATATAGAGTCAAAAATCAAGGAAATTGAAAAAGAATTTTATAACACCACAGATTTGATTGTACGAAAATTCGAGAGTTCGGATAAAATAATTTGTGCTATGCTTTATTTGGACAATGCTGTGGATAAATTATTATTATCTCAATGTGCGATAGAAAAAGTACAACGGTTTTCTTTTGGAGAAAATCCAAACAAAACAATTACTGAATGCCAACAGAATTTAATCGCATTTGCACAAGTAGAAAAAGTAACAGATAAACAAGATATAATTGATTCGATAATAAACGGTTTTGCAATACTAATCGTAAACGACTGTGAAATGATGACAAAAATAGGTTGCTCAAAATGGGTAACCCGATATCCTAGTGAACCCCCAACTAGTGCAGTTATTCAAGGGCCAAGGGAGGGGTTTGTAGAAGATATAAACAGCAATATTTCACTAATAAGAAAAAGAATGCGAAGCAATGAATTTGTTGTAGAAGATATGACTTTGGGTCAAGAAACAAATACACAAATAAAAATTTGTTATTTACATAATGTCGCCAAACCAACAATCATTCAAGAAATAAAAGAAAAATTAAAAAAAATCAAAATAGACGGGATAGTAGATTCAAGTTATATTGCAGCATTTTTAGGACACAATAGACATTCACTTTTTAAACAAATAGGAACATCAGAAAAACCCGATATGATTGCAGCAAAAGTTTTGGAAGGTCGTGTCGCTATATTTGTAGATGGTTCGCCCATAGTACTCACAATTCCATTTTTACTATTTGAAGATTTGCAAAGTAGTGATGATTATTATTCAGTACCTGCAAAAGCCACCTTTTTACGTTGGTTGCGTTTGTTCGGCGCTATTCTTGCAATTATGTTACCGGGAATTTATGTATCACTACTTATCTATCATTACCAAATCATTCCCATCAAGTTTTTAATAACAATAGCAAATGCTATTGAAGGTATACCACTACCTCCATTTTTGGAAATTCTATTTATAATATTTTTGTTTGAAATCTTGTATGAAGCCAGTTTACGAATGCCTAGATATTTGGGACTTGCACTATCAATAGTAGGAGCATTAATTTTGGGCGACACAGCAGTAAAGGCAGGATTAATCAGTCCGCCAGCGGTTTTGATTATTGCTATTACTGGTGTAATGAGTTACACCATACCCGAACAGTCTGCTCAAATCACTTTACTGCGATTAATATTTACATTTATAGGAGGAGCATTAGGTTTATTTGGTATCACAGCAGGTTCTATGGTTTTGATTGTATATTTATCTAATATGAACAATTACCAAACCCCATATTTAGCACCATTTGGGCCATTTATTCCAGCAGACCAAAAAGATGGTTTAATCAAAAGTCCTATAACCAGCCAAATCAACCGACCAGAATCAATTCCAAATATAAACAAAAGGAGATTAAAAGATGCAAGGGAAGATAACAGCATTTGAATATTATATGTTTGCAATGTATGCTATACTTACATCAAAAGTTTTGACTTTGCCTTGCGTTATATATAATGTAGCAGGACATGATGCTATAATAAGCCTTATATTTAATCTACTACTAGATATTTTATTAATATTTTTTATCACTTTACTTATTGTCAAGAATCCAGAAACAACAATATTTGAGTTTTTAACCAAAAAAATTACCAAGGTTGGTGCTTATATTGTCATATCAATTATAGCAATATTTTTATTCTTGAAAACCCTTTGGATTCTTGAAGAAACATATGAATTTTTAATTCATTCTTTGTTTGAAGAATTTTCAACTATAAGTTTCTTTTTACCTGCATTTTTTATTGCTGGTTATATGGCAATAAAAGGTGTAAATACCCTAGGCAGAAGTTTGGAAATTTTTGCATTTTTTGTAGCAATAGGATTAGTTCTTTGCTTTATAAATACCGCTGGTATTATCCCTCTTGATACAAATTTACCTTATTTTAGAAATGGAATTATGGAATCTTTGCAGGGCACTTTATCTAGCAGTCTTTATATAGGAAATCCATTGGTTTTATTATTTTTTATGGGCAAAGTAAAAATTGTTAAAAAAATGACTCTAAAAACCGTACTTAGTTCAGTAGTTATTATGATTTTTGTTATATTGAATGATTTTAGTTTTTATAACCTTATGGGCAATTCTGTAATATATAGTTCCTATGCTTTGAACCATATATCACAGTTCAACCCTTATGTATCTGACCTTGGACACCTTACTTGGTTAAGTATTGCTATCAGTACCGTAAATTTACTTAGCCAAGTATCATTAATGGTTTATTGTTATAGCGAAAGTGCTAGAAAAATTTTTAAACTTAAAATGCGGACAATACCCATTTTGTGTAGTTTCGTCATTATATACATAGTTTGCTTGTTATTACATTTCAATCTTACAGATTTTGAATATATTATAGTAAATTATTTTTCTTATCCTTCTATCATTATTATACTCTCTATGCTGTTAATACTTATTATTTTAAACATATCTAGGAGGAAAAAGAATGAAACCATATCTAACTAAACTAACAATCATAATAGTTGCTGTTTTACTAACTTTTTCAACTGTTTCTGGGCTAATTGCACCCAGCCAAACTCAATCAAAATCAATAGTTACAGCACTTGGAATAGATAAAGTAACAGACAAATTTGAATTAACTGCACAAATAATAGTCCCCCAGATAAATACTTCTAGTGCAGAAAAGTATGAAGTCGCAAGTGGAGAAGGCTATGATATAGGAGAATGTATAGCCAGTCTAGAATTTCAAACTGGTGAAACAATAGGTCTAGCACACTGTTTTACGATAATAATAAGTGATAGTGTCTGTGCAAGCAATAATATGAATGATGTTTTAGATTATTTTGCACGAAGTAATAATTTATGTACTAATGCAATTTTGGTTCACACCACTGACCTCGCAAAAGATATTTTAAAATATACCACCACAGAAAGTTCTACTTCGCAGGATATTCTTTACGATATTACAGAATACAACAATAATAAAATACTAAGTTTTGGAACAGATTTATATACATTTTTAGATGATACAATTTCTCCTCATTCAACTGCTATGATGTTTGATGTAACATTAGAGGAAGAACCAGAAACTTCTTCAAGTTCAAGTAGTGGTGGCTCAGACGGCGAAACTTCTGGTTCCAGTTCATCATCTTCCACTTCACAGACATCAAAAATACTTAAAAATGAAGGCAAAGTAACCATTTTTTATAAAGGTGCAGATATTTACACTCTTTCAAAAGAAGAATTAAAAGGCTTTGGCTGGCTTGATACAGGTACAAAATTTGAAATTTTTACAATAAAAAATATCTATTCCGAAAAATTGACAGATGCAACAATCAATCTTATTCATTCCAGTACAAAATTAGAAATTAGCAGTTCATTTTCAAATAATGTACCTATTGTACAAATAAAGTTAAAAGTTTACACTAAAATAACAGGCGTACTAAATATGGTAGATGTACCAGTCAGTAATTATAATTATTTAAAGGACCAAGGCGTACAAGATGCTTTTCATTCACTAGTTCAAGATGAACTTCAATCTTCGTTAGATATACAAAATGAAAAAGGGTTTGATTTGCTGAATTTTTATCATCTTTTTGAAAAAGAACATTACAAGGAATGGCATCAATATTTAGATACATTAGACAATCCAGATGCTTATATTAATAAAATACAGGTATTTTTGGATACTGAATTAATTGAAAAGAATTAATTTAATAGTTTTTAAAAAATTCAAAATTACTTGCAATAAAAAAAAGACTTTAATAAAGTCTTTTTTTCAAAAATTATTCACCTTTGTAGTAAATCAAGCCCATATATCTTGCACGCTTAATAGCCGTAGCAAGTTCTCTTTGGTGCTTTGCACAAGTGCCTGTTTGGCGACGAGATACAATTTTACCATTTTCAGAAATAAATCTACGAATTTTTGCTACATCTTTGTAATCTATATGCTCAACTTTGTCCAAACAAAATTGACATACTTTACGGCGGGCAATAGGACGGCGACCACGGTGTTCTCCATCACTTGCGTCATTTCTAGGACGGCGAGTAAATTTTGACTCGTGTTCGGTACTATGCTCTTTTGCAACTTCTACTGTAGCAACTTTCTTCTCAACTTCTGCATTAACTTCTGCCATATTTTTGCTCCTTTTATAAATTTTTTGTTTCAATTAATTTCAATTAGAAAGGTAAATCAGACTCATCAACTGGTTCCAAAGCAACGACTTTGTCAGCCTTTGGTTCTGCGGGAGTAAATTCAGCACTTCCCTCATTATTACCTTTTGGAGTCAAAAATTCAACTTCATCAGCAACTATATCAGTAGCGTTTCGCTTTTCACCATTCACTTCGTAAGAACGAGTTTGGATACTACCACTAACACACACTTTGTTGCCTTTGTGCAAATATTTTCCACAACGCTCTGCCAAGTTTCTCCAAGTGGTAATATTTAAAAAGTCAACCTCACGATTTCCTTCACTATTTGTATAGTTTCGGTTTACCGCAATACTAAAACGACATAATTGTACACCACTACCTGTAACACTAATTTCAGGGTCACGGGTAAGGTTACCTATCAAAAATACTTTGTTCATCAATTTTCTCCTATTTGTCTAATTTTAAGAACATCTTACGAACAAAATGCTCAGTAATTGCCATTTTCTTTTCCATTTCAAGTATCAAAGTTGGTTCTGCTGTAAAATTCATTAAAACATAATAACCTTCTATCTTGTCTTGGATAGGATAAGCAAATTTTTTGAGCCCTTGTCTGTCAAGTTTGTCAACTATACCACCACTACTTGTAACCATATCACTAAATAATTTAATGATTGCTTCGCGTTGTGCTTCATCAGCATTGCTAGAAATAATGTAGTAAATTTCATACTTATTCATATTTTGGACCTCCTTTTGGACTAATGGCTTTACTCTAAATGGTAAAGCAAGGAATGCAAAATTTTGTAATTTATTGCAATCTAAGTGAGATTATAGCATAACATCTTTTATTTTGCAAGGTCTTTTTGTTACTTTAAAAAAAGAAAGAAAGGAAAACACTCATTATATAAAGTAAATTTGTTTAACTTTTAAACTTACTTAAATAATCAGTTTTATAACTTATTTGTCAATATTGTATTTTTATCAATAAATTGTAGTTTCATAAAATATTGCAAATTTATATTTTATATTTATAAAAAGCCAAATAATTTATCTTTTTCTTTTAATTACAAAACTTGTGGATTAAAATTTACCTTAATTTTTTAAGACAAAGTAAAACTGTAAGTTACAGCGTTACTTGCTTGTGTCCACCCTGTTGTTGTATCTTCCGATGAAGAAGTAACCAATATCACCGCAGTTACGATTGCACCCTGCCACTCATTACCTCTACTTGATGTAAAAATAGCATAATCGTCCAAAATTTTTGTATAAATATCAGTTCCTTCTGTGAGTTTAATTTTCATTACACCATATTTATAAACAATATTTGAACCATTAGTTAAAGATGTCAAAAATGTATTTTCCTTTGCCGTATAATTTGCCAAAGCCACTGTGGTACTTGCTGTATTAAATGGAATATTTGGTATTGTTACTATCGTACTAAGATATGTTACTTTTATTGCTACCATAGCACGCACCCAAGTGTCTTTATTATCTAATGCTTTTACCTTAATTCCAGCCAAAGTCAGTGCGGTTACGGCATTTGAAGATGTTCCCCAACTTGTTTCATTATCCACTTTTCTTTGCCAAGTACCTACATTGTTGGTAATATTGACAAATCCCGAACTTGTATCATCAACTGTTTTGACTGTGAGTACTACATTTCCGTGAAATAATATATTTGTAGTGGCGGTTTTGGAAGCGACAAAAAATGCCAAAACGGCAGTAGTGCTAGCACATAGTATCAATAAAACTGCCAGCGCTACTGTCCAGAAAGAAAATAAGTAACCATACTTTATTCTTTGCATTAGGCAAAACTCCCACTATATTTTTGATTATTATAACTAAATAAACGCTAAAATGCAAACACTTTGGCTATTTATATCTATTTTTTGCTAATTTAATAAGTTTATCCAAATATATCTTTTCCCTTCGTGAAAGAACGACAAATTTATCTGCTTAATATTACTTTTCATATTAAAATTTAATAATTATTATCAAAAACTACATACAAAAAATTTATATAATTATTTTTTTAAGCCTTAGAGAATAATCATCAAAATATTTGTAAATAAAGTTCATCATTGCCCGAATTTATAGAAAACTTAATTTGATTATATATAAAAAATAGGCCTTATTATAAGGTCTATTTCAAATTAACAAATTAAATTATACGCACAATGTACCCAAATGAGTTAAGTCATCAGATGCTTGTATATTGACATCAAATCTATATGAAGCACCAGCAAATGTTTGAACATCACCCGAACCTACAATATATGATGATACAGTACTAACTGCTGTTGTTGGAACAACAATAGCAGTAGAACCTGCACCTTTGTAAATATACCAGCCTGCATGTCCTGCATATGCCATCCATAATGCTGTATCATAAGGTGCAGCCAAATCAGGTCCTGGTGTCAACTCTGTAATATTAACTTTAATAGCAACATATGCTTGCGTTCCACTTGTCGCTATTGTAATTGCTTGCAAAGTTTGGGCTGTAGTTCCAGCATTAATAGTATTACTAACAGTACCT
>Ga0172377_10006701_pt1 | contig 11875 bp, 10 predicted proteins | sample Pumphouse3metaG_FD_119749 | JGI IMG/M metagenome (GOLD analysis project Ga0172377, IMG submission 119749) | Leachate microbial communities from a municipal landfill in Southern Ontario, Canada - Pumphouse #3 metaG | ecosystem: Engineered > Solid waste > Landfill > Unclassified | place: Canada... | reverse complement strand
TATATATATATGGCATTTAAAGATATATTAAAGGTAATTTACACTACATTCGGCTGGTTTTATATAGTCTTCTATTTTCTATGTTTCATTATAACAGTTCCTAATTTTTTTCTGTGGGGAATCATGGCAGGACTATCTATTATAGTAGGATTTGGTACGATGTTCATGGTATATGTTGTTAAATGGACAGTTGGAGATGATAATGAAACGGTCGATATAGTACAACAACATTCTGCACAACAAGCTGCCCAATTAGAAACAGATGACGGAATTATTATAGAATAATATACAATATCAATGACTGAATCTCAATTATCTAAAGAAACAATTGATGAACTAATTAATGAATACAAAAGATATAAGAAATCATTAACATATGAATCCGACAAAAAATTAGAAACATTAACTATGAATTTTATTAGAGAAAGAAAAATAATAATTTATGGAGGTTATGCAATCGACAAATTAATTAAAAAAGCAAGTGGAGGAAAAGATAGTTATTATGACGGAACTATAGATAGCATAGATTTTGATGTATATTCTTTAAATTATATCAAAGATTCGGAAGATCTTGCTAAATTATACAAAGAAAATGGTTTTGGACATATTCGTATTGTTTCAGGAATGCGAGGAAATACAAGAAAAATATTTATTGAATTAGATCCAAATGCATACATAGATATTAATGAAATGACGCCTGAAAATTTTGACCGACATGTTGCTCTTGGATTACAAAATATTGATGGTATAATGTATGCCCATCCAAATTTCCTAAAGATTGATCAATATCTAAATTTATCTACTAATTTATTTGTTGATTATTATAGAATGGAAAAAGCCTATAAGAAAATGAGTTTATTAGAGAAATATTATCCAATCACTAAAAGAGGAATACTTCCTAAATGGAAAATATATCCTATTGAACAAAATTGTATTATTAGTGGAGATATGGCATACAATTATTATATTAATGGTGCAATTAAAGGTGAAGCAATAGAATATTCTTTAGATTTAGGTGAGACATTTTATTTACCTTATGGTAATTGTAAGATGGCTGTTCCACCAATGATACTTTATCATTATTATTTAGATAAATTCGAAAGAAACACAAACGAACATGACGATAAAATAGCAAATCTTGTAGAATATATAAATAATTTAGGATTATATCCTAAAAATACTACTATACATATTCCGCAAATAAAAAGCATACAAAAAAAACAAAAAGGATTACCAACTTTCTATATTGAATAAGAATTTAATCATTCGTATCGGATAATTGATAATTCGCATTGATCAGAGAATATATTAAATTCTTCATATTTTCCATTTGGTAATCTTCTTCTAATAATAAATGGCGTCTTTTTTTGATGTAATTCATATCTTGCCATTTCAATAAAATTGCCTAATATATTTGATGGTATAGGTGTATTAGGTTTTACTCCTCTTGCAAACATTTCTGCACGTGCACCAATAATTGTAGAATATTCATATTTTGTCATGACTTTACGTGATACTCTAGCATCTGGTGCAGTTAATTTAGCACTAATATTATGTATAGTTCTATCATTTTCTAATTTAACAACTCTTTGTTTTTTAATCATAGTAGTATATAATATATTTTATCTTTTAATTATATTCATTTTTAATCATAATATGAAAATACTTGAAAAGCATAGTAAAAAGATTACTAAAGTATTAGAAAATCAATTAAAGAATCCTACTTTTGATAAATGGGCTGCAGATGATGAAGTAAAATTAATAACTCAATTAGCAACATCTACTTTGCCAGAAAAACATAATAGAATACAAGTTATTGCACAGCAATTATATCTTAAATATTTAGTATGGATGATAACAAATAGAAATGGCGGTATGTTACCAAAAGGTTATATTGATAATCTAAAGAGATTATTTAAGAATCAACAAAATGTAATTGATAATGTGTGAGAATTATATGATTCTAACGATTTCTGTATTTGGTTGTTTTGAAAAAGAATATAGATTAACCACGGCTGAAATTTTATTTTCAAGTAGCTGATATCTTTTCATAGGATTATATATGATTTCATATGTTAATAATTCCGTAAATTTATCAAAATGTTCTTGACTAATTAATAATTTATCATCAGAACATTGTTTCACTAAAGTATAATCTGCTATTTTTTTATTACAAATATTTCGTATATTACTTTTTCCTATTATTTTTGGCCTTTCATTAATAATAATATGTTTGTTAAGTAAATTCCTAATTAATGAACGTACTGTAGATAAATCTCCTTTTGCTTCTATGATTGAGTTTTTTGTTTCTTTCAGATATTCTATCATATGATGTTTCTTTTGCCGGATCAAAATATAATCATTAATAAATCTATTGTCTGATCTGGAACCATATTTTTCCAATAGTTTTGTTTCCCATTCTTTGGCGGAAAGATTTTTGAATGGTTCTTTTTCTGCTTCATTAAGATAATGTGCTAAATGCATAAATAATACATTATAAATCTCATAATCTACATCTATCTTAGTATCTAATGGTATTTCTCTTCCCATATCATAATAGATTTTTTTGCGCGGAAATATTTTGTGCTCATCTAATACTTCTTTTTGAGGTTTAAAGAAAATATATTTAGTACCTAATTCAAATCCTATATTTTCGTCCTGTTTATTCATTAATAATCCTGTTATCTTGATATTACTAAATTTGTCTCCATATTTTGATAACTTTTTTAATAATCTTAGAACAGCTTCTCTTTCATTGTGATATTCTTCTTTTTTTCTTATGATTGGTAAGCTACCATTCGGTAAACTAGGAGTAATAGGGAAATAAACTTCATCAATTATAACATTGGAAACGATATTACTTTTTATATATAATACTTGAGTTGCTTTGATTTTTTTATTATATATATCTGTTATATTAATAAATCCATGTGATTCTTCTGTAATAATTTTATTATATATACATTTGAGCTGTTCTATTATGTATGAATGATTATCATGTATATAGGTAAATATATAATTCTTTTTTTGTGGTAGTTCTATTTGTGTAACTATATTGTATTTTACTATCTCAGATACACTTTTAAGTATTATAATGATATTTTTTAGTCCTATCAGAAAATTATTGATACTGATTCTATCAAAGAAATCTATTGTATTAATTTTGCCGTTTTTTTCTTCTAATAAGATAATTAAAGTACGAGTTCTCAACTGATATTCTTGTACGATTTCTTCTTCTGATATACCACGCAATCCTTGTAAAGGTAATATGCCAGTCACTGTATCACGAAAAGATAAATCATTTTGAGAACCAACTAAGAGATAACATTTTGAACCAACTGCAATAGAATTCTGTTTAATTAAACAATGATCATTTAACATATCATGTAATAAATCAGGTAAATACGATAATTTATTTGGAGGTAAGCTTTTCTTTGCAGTATATTTCCTAATATAGTAGAGATTAGTGATATCTTCTCCTCTAAGACCTTTTTCTATTTGTGGATCACCAGTAGCACATTTTTTATACATTGGTGTATTCCTTTTGTCTATCTTACCGCAACATGGCATACATAAATTTTCTGGATGATTAATAGGATTTAGAAATGAAACATAAGGATACTTTTTATTAGAACAAACATATGCTGTTGTTTTACCAGGATATGTAAAATTCTTATAATATAGGATGCTATGTTTTGGTATCTTATGTGTGGATACAAAATTATCAAAGATATCTAAATCTTTAAAGAATGCTATTGGTTGTTTTGGTCTTTGACAAATACGAGAATATAATTTTTGTTTGCCTGGTAATACAGTTGGAGCATTAAATAATTTAGGATCAATATTCTTTAAATTATTTTTGCTTTTGTAATCTTGATCTACCTTTTTAATATTTTTGATAGCATATTCTATCTCATACAAATAAAATAATCTCACGAAGAAATTAAACACACTAGAAATATCATTGTCTGTATGAATATTGTGGATTTGTACTTCAAGTATATTTGTGCCTATAATTTTAATGAATGAACCGGCTTGCTGACGTAATTCATCAACTTGATCTGTATGTATAGAAACTTTTTTGAAATAGAATGACATGAAATTTTTACTAGAATAATTTTTATAATCTCGATCTACTATTTCTCTATATCTCAATGCTAATTTCTCAAATAATAGATAGTCTATAGGAGCACTAAGTGATACTTTAAACATATACATTCTCTCTTCTTCACGATATAATAATTTGATATCTGGATAAATACTTTTCAATGGACCTAAAAATGTATCCACATCATAACGTACTGTCCCATCCATATTAATAACTGCATCTTTATCATTGATATATATGCCTGGATCTGCGGGAATTATATCTGGATTATCTGACATTTTAATTTTGGTAAAATATTTCTTGTATACTCTAGTTTCATCAAATTTGCCTATTATCTGCCAGATATTCTTTGATACTCTTAATTTATCAAAAAGATAAGGTAAGTTAAAACGTGTATTAAATATAGCATTTACCCGCATTTTAACTAACATAGGATTATTAAAGTTAAATTTCTTTATCTTTTTTGCATAATTTTTTATTTCTTTTGTTGTGATTGTTCTTAATTCTCTTAATGAATCTTTGATTTCATATTGTTTTGGTTGTAACATTTGTCCTTTGAAAAGATCCTTAAATTCAGTAAGTGTGACAAAAGGCCAATAAGGCAATATGTAATTATCATAATATTCTTCAAAATTAATGTCTGTTGTTAATTTTTGATCATATATGTATTCTGAAAGATTTCGAACTATAATATTATCTACTTTGCCTAATAACATATGATGTTCATTGATAAAAGTACCTAATCCAATGTTTTCTTTCCCAATATTTTTAATAAATACTTTCTTTTTTGTATATTTGTGTCCTATTGGTTCATCTGTTCCTTCAAAATATATACATTGATAATGTGCAGGAATACCACAATAAGTTTCTATCTTTTGTTTTACCACATATATAGTATCAAAAGAATCTATGTAAATAGGTACATTAACTTCTTTTTTTTCATTTTCTACTTTACTTCTTTGTTCTTCTAATGCTTCCCATTCTTCTTCAATCGCAAATATATCATCTTCCATCTCATCTTCTTCGTAAGATTCTTGATTTTGATCTTGATTTTGATCTTGATATTGATCTTGATCTTGATATGTATTATGACCTAAAAAAAGAAAAATTTTGTCTTCATAGAAAAGTTTTACCTTAATTGGCTTCTGTGTATAATCGACTAACATTCAATTATTATATTCATTAAAAATAATATTGATCGTATGGTAATTCACTTTCTTCTATAATTTTATCATGAGTCTTTTTAATTAATGGAATAGCAGATTCATATTTCTGTTGATCATAATCTACTTCAACTATGGTTCTATCTTCTAATTTCCAATAAACATATTCTGAAGATTTGACTTTTTCCTTGACACTAAATAATTTTATCAATAAATCTTTTTTTGCTTTAATAAGATCTTTTTCTAGTATATTGTTAGGATATAAACATATCGGAAATTTTTCTCCTTTTATATTATATCTCATTAATATTCCTTTGTTTTCTGTTTTATCTTCTAAATATTCTTGTTCATTCTTATATTCAATGAATTTATTATTAATAAAATCGCAATTTTTTTGTCCGCATACAAACATTTGTTGTTGCATTTGACACCAATAGTAAGAAGGTACAAATCCATTAACACATTTAATACATTTTATATTTCCTACTTTTTCTGCTGTATATCTTTTATAATTGAAAGGACATTTGATTTCAATTAGATAAGTATCTATAATATGGTTTTTATTATTTTCGATATCCTCTAATGTTTTAATATTACTAATATCAAAATCTTTGGTAAATGTAAATACTACGCCATCTGATGATGCAGCAATATAATCATGAACAGGATGAACAATAGAAGATGTTTCAAGTATAACTACATTGTATTTTCTGTTATCATTAATATATTTTTTGTATAGTTCGCATGCGATGGGTTCATAACATTCGCCATATTTTGTATATTTATTACCATTAAATGTATCTATACCTTGTATGCTCTTGACTTTATCATCAATGAATGTATCAATTGACTTATTTCCATATGCCATGCCAAATATTGCGGCAACTTCAGATGCATTTATTCTTCTTTTTCTCATTTCAATCCATTCATTTGATTTTTGTTTTGGACCTTCAAGATTCTTTTTCAATAATTGAATTGTTGTATCTACCTTACCCATCAATGCAAAATGTTCGATGTTATTATTAATAAATGATGTAATGAATTTATATGATTCATCAATATCTTCAAAGTTTTTAATTGCTGTTACATTGATTTTTCCTGATTGAAATATATAGAATGATATATCTCTCCATATAAGTTCTAATGCTCTTCCTTCCATACTTTCATAAATACAGAAATATTCATCATTTGGGTTTTGATCAATGAATTCGTACAATTTATAATTATTAATATTTATTGATTCGTCAAGTATTTTGATATTATAGACAATCATAGCTATCTCTCTAAATACAGGAATAATAGGATGAGAGAATACACTCATATCGTGAAACGATGACATTATAGTAGCTATTTTTTTCATTAATAAATCGCACTCAGATTTATTTCGAATACCAGTAATTTGCATTGTTCCATTTCTACATACCTTAGTATTAATTAATCTATTAGGTGATAATAGGATACCAAATGTTGCTGAATTTGAGAAACCTTTTCTTTTTGGTCTACCTGCTTTATTTATTATCTTTTTTTCTGTTTGATCATCAAAAGAATAATCTGAATCTATAATATGATTTATTCGTTCGGATGGATTACATTTAAGAATTTGAATATATTTGCCATTATTTTCGCGATGAAAATATTTTACAAATTTAACATCTTTTGATAATTTTATTTCTGAACATAATTTAAGTAAATCAACATATGTATCATTAGATGTTGTAGAAAATATAGATGCAATACATGTAATAGTAGCAATATTTACGTCACTGAATTTAATGATCATTGATATTAATAATAATAATTCATTTATTTCATTTTTAATTGAAATAATAAATCAATAGATATTTGTGCAGATTCTACTAATACTAATGATCCTTCACCTAATGGAAAAGGTGCTCTTGTGTTTGTTTTGGCTTGATTTGCAACTTGTCCTGAAAGATCTACAGGAATAGTAAATGTATTTGCACCAGTTACAGTAATTGTATGTATTTGATTTATTTGCTGATTAATTAATGTATTTGTACCATTATTAAATTCTTGTATTCTTACTTTCATTCCTGTGGTTAATTGATGTGCATAACCTAAATTAATTTCTGTTGGATTTGTTGTTGAAAAAGAAGATACACCTGGCGTAAAATATAAAAATCCGGATGGTCCTTTAATTTTAACATTCCTACCTAATTGATAAGGTGCTTCATCTATTGTATATCTTTGATTTATATTCTCATTAGATAAATCTACTGGAATTGTAAATGTATTTGCGCCTGTAACAGTTACTGGGAATCCGCTCTTCCTATTAATCATATTATTAAGTCCTTGTGAACTACCATTCTTAAAATCTTCAATGAATATTTTATCTCCATTTGTTAAATTATGCACAATGCTAGTTGTAATTTCTGTAGGATTTGCATTTGTAAATGATACAACATTTAATAAATCATCACCAAATTTAAATATTTCGCCATTAGAATCAAGTATTTTAATTGTCAAATTACGTAATAATCCGCTATTTTCAATAGTATTATTTGCAATATATTCATCAATAGGATTAATTCTTATGAATGGTTCAGTATTTAATACATCATATGGATATCTAATTACTGCTGTTGCAGCGCCACTTGGTAAATCATGAGAAAATACATTTCTATCATTTAATTCATCTATTTCTAAAAATAGATATGGTTCAGCATGTACATTATTCATATGTAAGAAATTAGGCAAATGACCGCCTATTAATTTAACAGATTCTACATTTTTTAGACCACCATTTGGTATTTCATATCTAAAATATGTAGACGATGTATATTTCATTTTATTTCTCGATTTACTGCTGATATTGAGGACTATCATTTTCTTTTTATTATGGACCTCTTCTATTCTTTTATGAATTTGATTCATTAATAATATATATGTTTGATAGTAATATATTAATCTATCTAATTTCCTCTTATTTGGAAAAAATAAATGATTACCTAAAATTTCGATTACTTAATAAGGAAATCAAAGAAAAACTGGATAAACTATTGATAACACAGCATATCTATATTCGAAAAAAAAATATTCCTGATTTCTTCCTTGAAAAATTAGTGAATGTAACTATGGGACGAAACAAAATATCAAATAAATTAATTGAAGTAAAGTATTTAGATTGTCAATCATCCTACATAAAACATATTCCAAATCAATTAGAAAAACTTGAAATACTAAATTGTAGTTGGAATAAATCAATAAAGGTTATTCCTGAATTTAAACAACTTAGAAAATTAGAATGCTCTGGTACATCTATACGTGCATTACCTAAATGTCTCAAAAATATTAAAGATTTAACATGCTCATATAACATATTATTTGGCAGTATACCAAAAACATATAAAGAATTAGAGATATTAAATTGTGCTTGGTCTAACTGTGGCAATATACCATACTTTGAAAAATTAAAATCATTAACATGTGCAACAATAAATGACCTATCTATTCAATTAGAAGAATATCCAAATCTTGAATTTATTATGACAACAAATTATATTCTACCAGACAAATTCAAAAAGATCAAAAAAATTATATTAAGTAAAGACGAAGCAAACAAAACTATTCATACATACGAAACTCTTGAACAATTAGATTGTATAGAATCATCAGTAGCTACTATTAATCCCTTACCTAAATTAAAATATTTAAATATTACAAAATGTACAAATATACTGTATTTGCCGGAAGATTTACCTTCACTAGAAATATTAATATGTCAAGATACATTAATTAATAAATTACCAAAATATAAAACACTTAAAAAATTAGATTGTAGAGATACTTTGATAGAGACTATTCCAGATGAACTAGATCAATTAGAATATATTGACTGTAGAGGTTCTAAGATAACAAAAATACCAATATTACCTAAATTACGTATACTAAAATATGATTGTAAAAATGTAATTGAATTGAATAAATATCCTAATTTAATTATGATAAATGGTAATGTAATCAGGAATCTTCAATGTTAAAATAATATTTACGCTTATCATCTATATATTTTTTTGGGTATTCTTTTGATACATATTCTTCAAATGTTATACCTTTTAGACGAGATACAATAAAATCAATTACAAATATACCGCAATCACCATCATTAAATTGTAAAGGTTTTGTATTTTTAATGAACTGAATTTGTCCGCCTTCTAAATGTTTGATTGAATAATAAAGTAACATCAACATAATAATATGTTGTACTTGATTATGGAAACGAAATAAACTAGGATCAAAATATTCTATAGATGGATAAGGTTTTCTATCTAAATCAACAAATATGGTTACCCAATGCGATTTATATTTATTTTGTGGTAAACTTCCACATAGATTCAATATTAACGCAAACTTTTTTTTCGATAGAGAACTTGTGACTTTTGTTTCTTTAAAATACCAAAAATCCATCAATTCAATTCCCAATAATTGAAATTCTGGGTATTTCTCTTCATATTGAATAAGAACATCATATATATCAAAATTACTTAACCATCCATCATCTTCCCATGTCGCTACAGGTCTATGAATAAACTTACCTTTGGTAAAATTATATTTCTTTTCCCAACATAATTCAGATACACATTTTGGATCTGCTTCTAACAAATATTCTTTAATTAATAAAATGTTTTCTTCTCTAGTAGGTTGTACATTGCCTGTTAATTGATTTGCTATATCTTTTAATTCTTCATCGGTATAACAACTTAATAAAAGATGCTCTCTAGAAGGAGAACACTTTATATCTAGATTTATTTTTGACATTTATTCTATATTTATATATAAGTAAATATGGGGTTCTGTTTATTAGGCGTCATAGGTGAATGTGGTCCAGATATTACAACCATTCAAGAGGTCTCTAAACATCAACAAACAAAAATAACAGAAACACTTAATGAAAAGCTTGTAAAAACTATGACAGAAATGCGTGCAACAAGTACAAATATTCAAAGAGTATCATGTATTGCGACAGATGGTGATTGTATTATTGATGGTGTAAGAATGCGGCAGATGGCTGAAGTAACAACAGAAGGTGTCGCAAATATTAATAAAAATCTTAAAGGTGATGCTATTGTTGATCTTGCGATAGATGCTGCATCAGAAGCTTATCTTGATTATGAGAATAAAGGTACAACTGGCGGTATGCGTAAAACATTTACAGATACAGAAAGAGAGCTAATTCAATATGCAAAAACAGAAATGAGAAATGTTGTTCGTGATGATACATTCACAAACTGTTCTGCTATGATCATTAATGAACAAGTAGTTGAAGGTAAAAGTGCAAATGGTGATGTTGTTATTCGGATGATAGATATGGAGCAAACATCAAAGGCAATAGCAAATTGTGTTGTATCTACTGTTATTGATTTAATTCAAAATATCAAAAATAACGAAACATTAACAAGTAAATTAAAATCAGAAAATAAAATGTATCAAACATCTACATCTAGTCAACTAGTTGAAACTGCTGGCGAAACTGTAAAAGCGATTGCACAAGAAGCAGGTAAAACAACATCAAATATAGCTGACAACATATTTTATTTAATATTAGCTATAATTATCATTATAGGAGCTATATTCTTAATTAAAATAGTATTAGGTAAATGAGCACTCATAATTGTACAAAATATCAATATGAATACCCGCCAATATATGGTCATGTACGTCCAGGAGCAAAAATTATCGTTCCTGTATATTATGGCTTATATCTCAATAAAATTAATATAGCAAATGTAGAACAAACACCTATTATTGATCATATTGAATTATATTATTGCGACAATAATAGAAAAAAAATAAATAATAAAATCATTGAATCAGATACAAAATTTAAATTAACTATTGAAATATATGAAATACCTGAAAAAAATAAAATAAGACATATTACTATTCAATTAAAGAATGATCAATTTGTTGTCAAAGATATTTCTGTATGTTTAACATATTATCCAGTAACTACTGCTACATAGTAAATCCATGAATAAAATGCTGCACGATATGGATTAGGTGCTTTATTTTTTAGCCCCTTTACATATGCAAATGGTATTCCTATTAACCAAATCAATGTTACAATACCAACACTAATAATTGAAAATATAATAAGTGAATAAAGAAACAATTTGAGTGATATTTCTCTTTTAATTGGAGGAACTGTACCTACTACTACATCTTTATATACATTATATTTATCATGACCGCTGAAATTTGAATAATAATGACGTTTAGATACGTCATAAATATTAATATCATCTTTTTTTGTTTTACCTTTATTTTTTATTTTTTTACAAGTATTTTCTATCTCATCGATCTCTTTATCTAGATCTTCTTTAATATACTCAATAATTGATGGAAATAATTCTTCTGTAGTCTTTTTAGTACTGTTTAATTGATTTAATGTGATAGTACAATCATTTTCTGTTATATTTTTCCCTTTCTTTTTGAAGTTTGCTACTGCATTTTTAACTATTTTTGTGAATGCATCATATTTTATCTTCTCACTAACTTGCTTGACATATTTTTCAAGTTCTTTTTTCTGACCTTCTGGCTTATGTTCATCGGCCAAAAAATTTTCTAAATTCTTCAATAATGT
>Ga0172377_10006699_pt1 | contig 11877 bp, 7 predicted proteins | sample Pumphouse3metaG_FD_119749 | JGI IMG/M metagenome (GOLD analysis project Ga0172377, IMG submission 119749) | Leachate microbial communities from a municipal landfill in Southern Ontario, Canada - Pumphouse #3 metaG | ecosystem: Engineered > Solid waste > Landfill > Unclassified | place: Canada... | reverse complement strand
AGCAATCGTTGGATTAGTCTGGGTTTCAATGAGATCTTTCAGAGCTTGTTCCATCTTATATTCGCTGATGCCGATCATCCGTACATAGCGATGTCTGAAAACTGCCGGACAAAATTGCGCCAGATACGGCATCACCTGCTCTTCAAACAAAGGTACATTCTCAGCCGGAGGACCCGGTAAGACCAGAATATGTCGAGTTTGACCTTTATATGGAAAAGATGTAAAAGATGCAGGCGCAGTACCGTTTCGGTTAGGAAAAACTTTTGCCCCTACAGGAACCAGAGGAATAACAAAGTCCGGGCGGTCGGCCGTAGGGTATAGTTTTCTAATGGCCGCAATAACGGAGCTGTCCTTGACCAGTTCGCGCTCAGCTATCTCTGATACGACCTGCATGGTAATGTCATCGTCGCTGGCCCCTAGCCCGCCTGTAGTAACGACCAGATCGTTGTATTCAAGAGCAGACGAAATCGCATCGTGAATTCTCTGGCGATGATCTCCCACCACTTGGCGCCTATATGTATTTATACCAAGATCTGACAACTTTCCGGACAAGTAATAAGAATTAGAGTCCAGAGTTTGGCCCAATAAAAGCTCAGTGCCGATAGTGATTATTTCAGCAGAGTCTATCTTCTCAGACGTAAAATCCTTATTCATCTTCGCCGACCTCGTCCGTCTCAGCAAGTTTTTCAAATTGATCGGGGCTAATCAGGAGTTCACGTGGTTTGCTACCTTCAAAAGGTCCCACATAACCTAATTCATGCAAACGATCGATCATGCGTGCCGCCCGCGGATAACCTACAGTCAACTTCCGCTGCAAGAGAGAAACCGAGGCGTAACCGTTTTCAACCAAGACACGCAATGCTGGCATCAAGAGCTCATCTTCTTCTTCACCGGTTACAGCGGAAACATCTGTTCCGTCAGGATTCTCCAGTGCATCTGCTACCGATTCGTCATAATCACTCGGGTAATAATCTTTGATGAACTTAAGGACGCGCTCCACTTCAAGGTCGGATACGAAGGCTCCTTGCCCTCTCAGGGGCTTGGCAGCACTCTGGGGATAGTAGAGCATATCGCCTTTGCCGAGCAGCCTCTCAGCTCCTCCTGAGTCCAAAATGGTGCGGGAGTCAACGTGCGAGGTCACTGCGAAGGCAATACGCGAAGGAATGTTAGCCTTGATTACTCCGGTAATAACATCAACCGAAGGACGCTGGGTGGCGATCAAAACGTGAATGCCTGCAGCTCTAGCCTTAGCCATCAAACGAGAAATGGCACTTTCAACCTGCCGCGATGTGGTTGCCATCAGATCGGCTAACTCGTCGATAACGATCATGAGATAAGGCATCTTAGTTGGCTTTTCAAAATTGTCATCTTCTTCCGGACTTGGTTTAGCCCCATTAGCCAACTGCTTTTCAATCATGAGATTGTACGCTCTGATATCTCTGACAGTGTGTTCTGCGAAGAGCTTATAACGTTTTTCCATTTCTATAACAGCCCAGTTCAAGACACCGTAAGCCTTTTCGGGATCAGTCACCACGGGTTGTAATAAATGAGGGATGCCGTTATAAATATTCAGTTCAACTATCTTGGGATCAATCATCAGTAAACGCATTTCCTTAGGCGAATAGCGATAGAGCAGACTGATCAAGATGTTGTTAATACAAACAGATTTACCTGAACCGGTTGCACCGGCTATTAGCATGTGAGGCATCTTAGTTATGTCACAGAGAATGACTTCTCCACCTGCATTACGGCCTAAGGGCGTAACTAAGTGACCGTCGGTGTTTTTGTAGACAGGATCCTCCAAAAGACCACGTAGCAGTACCGGGTTGGTCTTACGATTCGGTATCTCTACACCGATAGCCGCTTTACCCGGAATCGGCGCTTCAATCCTGACTGAAGTAGCAGCGAGATTCAAGGCGATATCATCAGTCAGGTTTACGATCCTGCTGACCTTCACACCTGGTCCCGGAGACAATTCGTAGCGCGTAATTGTGGGTCCGGTTGTGTAATTGACGATTTTTGCTTCAATACCGAAACTTTCTAAGGTCTCTTCCAGTTTGCGTCCCTGACTGCTTATGTCCTGTATTTCCGCAGAGCTCTTGATTAGGGCTCTGTCCTCTCGCAAAAGCTTGAGAGGCGGTGCCTTGTACTCAGAGAAAAGATTAACCTGCTGCCTCTTCTTAGGCTGGATCTTGGCGGCTTGCTTGCCTTCAGCCGCTAACTGAGCGACTGCGGCATCAGTTCTGTCTTCCCACTTTTCACGTTCAGAGGTGAGATCTTCTTGTAAATTGCCCTTGCTTTCCAAAACAGCAGGACGGATCGAACTTGCAGCTGCACTTTCTGCAGCAACATTCTCTTCATCCGGAAACAAGAAAGGCTGACCGTTCTCTGTCGACACATCTATATTTTGGCTAGCAGGATAATCCGCAGGAGGTCGAGCAAAATCAAGACCCTTACCGTTTTCGCCATTGTTATCACTATTAAAAACAGGTTTCCCAAAAGGAGAATTATCCCAAATATCAATATTTGTTCTCTCATCACTGGCCGTGGCAGCTTCCAAAGCTTCAGTATCATCATCCATCCAACTGGGAAGAAGCGTCCCCTTCTTCGGAAGGTCGTCATCAGGACTTACTTCAAGATCATAATCTGCATTCACGCCAGCTTCAGCTTCCGCAGCCCCTCTTTCTTCCAAACGCAGTTGGCGCCGTTCAGAAAGACTGGCGAGATAGCGTGAGGGTGATAAGGAAAAACCGTAAATCAGACTGGAGATGATTAAACCGAAAATAATGACAGCAGCTCCGGGCACCGAGGCGATGTAGCTCAACGATTGTCCAATCAAACCGCCCAAAAGTCCGCCGCTTAAGCCACTACCATTAACTTGTATCGAAGGATCCACACCATGTGACCACAACACTGCAATGGCTCTAAATCCAGCCAAAGAAGGAGCTTCCCGCTCTGCAACTAGCAGTTTCAGATCACCTACACTGAGAGTGAATATGGAAAAAAGCGCGGCAATAAGTAGAACGCAAACAAACAAAGTTATAACACGTACACGAGAAATTTCTTTGCGACGCTCGAGCAGATACAAGAGAGCCCAGATTAAGAAAGCGACAGGAAGCCCGTAAGAAAAACTACCGAAGAAACCTTGTCCTAATAAGCGCAGCAGGTCTCCTAGACTTCCGAGGCTATTCTGCGGTCCATAAAAGGCAAGTCCGAGCAGCACAGCCAAGGAGAGATGGAATATTCCCAAGATGTCGCGAACCAGACGCGGAGATTCACTAATGTCGTTAGTTTTTTCTGCCATAAATATCTTTACAGTTCACCTTTCGCTCGCAAATAGGCCGTCTTCAAGATAGCAATAATAGTCTTTCCGTCACTAATTTGTCCAGACTCCACTTCTGCAATGGCGGTATCCAGAGCTATTTTCTCGACCGTGAGAAACTCTCCGTCATCCAGTTGCTGCTTGCCTTTTGTGAGGTTGGTAGCCAAATAGACAGAAATTAGTTCATCGGTATATCCGGGAGAAGGATAGAACTGTGTTAGGAGTTGCCAAGAATCTGCAATAAGCCCAACTTCTTCTAAGAGTTCGCGCCGTGCACACAGAAGAGGATTCTCTTCCCCTTCCAGCTTACCGGCTGGAATTTCCCGCAAAGGAGCCTGAGCACCGACTCGATATTGTTTAACCAAGTAGAGATCCTGATTCTCATCGAGAGCAAGAACGCAAGCACCTCCGGGATGGTGCACAATTTCGCGCTTAGATTTCCGTCCGTCCGGCAGCTGCACATCAAAGGTTTCAACCGTGAAGACTCTACCGATGAAGCGTAAGTCAGAAGACAGAGTTTCTTCGTGCAAAATTGGATGTTTCCTCTGTAACTTCAAGGGCTCAGAGTGCTCAAAAGGAGCAATAGCTTCCTCCGGCACCTGCGCAAATACTTCCGGCTTTCTTATCTGCGGTTTATCTTTAATCTGATCTTGATCCATACGTTTCCTCTTCAAACTTATGTATTCCTTTTTATTTCATTTACGGCCATCTGGTCTACTCGGTCATTCATCTCATGGTTTGAATGTCCCTTGACTTTAATCCAGCAGACTTGATGCCTCTCGTTTTCTTTCAGTAATTCCTTCCAAAGGTCAATATTACTCACTGCAGTGCCTGCAGCGTTTTTCCAACCATTACGTTGCCAGTTATCCAGCCATTTCTCATTAAAGGCCGAAACCAGATATGCGCTGTCGCTATAAAGATTAACTCGGCACGGACGCTTTAATTCGCGTAAGGCCATAAGAGCTGCACTAAGCTCCATCCGGTTATTAGTCGTCTGTTCCTCAAAGCCTGAGATTTCCTTCTCTACGCCTCGGAAACGGAGTATCGCCGCCCAACCACCTGGCCCTGGATTACCGGAGCAGGCGCCGTCTGTATATATCTCTACAATTGATAATTCGTTCTTTGATTTAATTTGCTCTTTACTTGCCATGTCGCTATTATACATGATATGATCTTCGCGTTGGCATTTTGATTTTACTACACAGGGGAGTGGCTCAACGGTAGAGCAACGGTCTCCAAAACCGTAGGTTGCGGGTTCGAATCCTGTCTCCCCTGCCAGATAAGACTGTCGAATGTTCGGCAGTCTTATTCACTTGACACTTTCGTAGTGTACAGGTAAAATCGATTAGGCTTCGGGGTGTAGCTCAGGTGGCTAGAGTGCTTGCTTGGGGTGCAAGAGGTCGCAAGTTCAAGTCTTGTCACTCCGACCAGAATCATCCACTAAAAGGATGCAATCAAAAACCCGCAAACATGCGGGTTTTTTGTTGTCGAAAATTGGCACAAAAGACAGGTATTGACCGAAAGACTTAAACAACTTCGGAAGAGAAGCCGCTATATTTGAACTATTATATTTATAGTGAGTAAAGCGAGGTTACGGCAATGACAATTACTAGATGTGCTTGGGCGAACAAATCTGAACTTGAGAAGACTTACCACGATTCAAAGTGGGGCAAGCCTTTACACGACGAACAAGAGCTCTTCAAGATGCTCTGTCTGGAAGGCATGCAGGCCGGTTTGAGCTGGTCTTTGATTCTCACTAAACACGACAATCTGTGTGAGGCCTTTGCCGACTTTGACCCTCATGTTCTAGTGACTTATGATGAGCAAAAAATTGAAGAGCTGCTCCAAAACGAAGGTATTATCAGGAATCGTCTGAAGATCAATTCTGTGGTTCACAATGCTCGGCATTATTTCGTGCTTTGCGAGAAATACGGCTCCTTAGATGACTTTCTCTGGTCTTTCGTGGACCACAAGCCAATAATCAATAATTGGGAAAGTGAGAGTGAAATCCCGGCTAGCACTCCCCTATCTGAAGCTATCAGCAAACAACTGAAGAAAGAGGGCTTCAAATTTATTGGACCGGTTATTGTCTATTCATTACTACAGGCCGTCGGCATAGTGAATGATCACGTAGTCGACTGTAGCTTTCGTTTTAACTAATAAAAAAGCCCTCTCGCCGTTTAGCGAAAGGGCTTGACTCTTATTTGATCAAAGAATTAGAACTCTCTTGTATTGCGATCAGACTTGATATTGTCGTTCGGGCGTGGACGGTTCTGTCGGAAGCCCCCGCCACTGTCCTTTCCAGAGCCACGATCATTTCTGTTTCGTGAACCTCTATTGCGATCCCCGCGATCTCTGCGATCATCTCTACCACGAGAGCGGTCATCACGGCGTCGGCCTCCGCCTCGTTGCTGTTCAGTGTAACCTTCAGGTTTTTCGCTGGGGTTACGCATAGACAGGTTCAGCCTGCCCTGATCATCAACTTCTAGAACTGTGACTTCCACCTTATCGCCAGCTTCAACGACGTCTTCAACCTTTTTGGTGTGGCCCCAAGCCATCTTGGAGATGTGCACTAGGCCTTCTTTGCCCGGAACGATTTCCACGAAGGCGCCGAAGTTCATCAGACGTGTGACTGTGCCGGTGAATGTAGTACCAGGTTCGGGATCATAAGCGATAGTTTTAACGATTTTCATTGCTTCAGCAGCTGATTCTTGATCAGTGGCTGCAATGTAAACGTGACCTACTGGGCCGTCCTCTTCGACGTCGATCTCCGTGCCCGTTTCTTCAGTTATGCGACGAATCGTCTTACCGCCGGAGCCGATAATTTCTCTGATTTTATCACTGGGGATATCGATCTGATCAATTTTCGGTGCCAGAGCGGCCAAATGGTCACGCGCTTCTGAAATAACAGGATTCATTGCGGTCTCGAGAATATGCAGACGGCCTTTTCTTGTTACCTCAAGTGCATCACGGATAATATCCATGGTCAGACCATCAATTTTCATATCTACTTGAATTGCAGTGATACCGTCTTCAGTACCTGCTACTTTAAAGTCCATGTCGCCGAAGAAATCTTCCACACCTTGAATGTCGACAAAGGTGATGTAATCATTATCGTCTTCGGGATTGCTCATTAAACCACAGGTGATGCCTGCGACGGCCTTCTTAATCGGAACGCCTGCTGCCATCAATGCCAGACTGCTGCTACTCACAGCTGCTTGTGAGGTGGAACCGTTTGACATGGTTACCTCGGATACACAGCGGATGGAATAAGGAAAATCCTCTGCATCCGGCAAGACCGGCTCTAAAGCTATTTCAGCCAAGTGACCGTGACCGATTTCACGACGGCCGGGTGAACGACCACCACGAGCTTCTCCCACACTGTAGGCGGGGAAATTGTATTGGTGCATGTAACGCTTGCGCTCCACCGGATTAACTCCGTCAAAGCGTTGGCAGTCGGAAAGAGTTCCTAGAGTAACGATCGAAAGCACCTGGGTCTGTCCACGAGCAAAGAGTGATGAGCCGTGAACGCGCGGGATCAAATCGATTTTTGCCGTTAGCTGACGGATTTCGTCAAGGCTACGATTGTCTACACGCTGTTGATTGCGAATGAGATGGTGACGTACCGCCGCTTTTTCAACCTCTTCCGTAATTTCGCTGGTAAAATCGACGAGCTCAGGATCTTTTTCTTCCAAATAAGCGCTGATAGATTCAGAAATAGCTGTTACTGCAGCTTCACGCTGAGTCTTGTCAGGATTCAGAACCGCTTCGCTCATCTCGTCAAAGAACTTGTCCTTGATTTCAGACTTAAGTTCTTCAGAAGGACCGGCAGCTTCGAATTCAAATTTATCTTGGCCGATTTCGTCTCTCATCTGCTGAAGCAAACGGCAAACTTTCTTAATCTCTTCATGACCGGCTTCAATAGCTTCAAGCATCAGCTCTTCAGAAACCTCATTAGCACCCGCTTCGATCATCATGATCTTCTCGCTGGTTCCTGCTACATAAAGATCCAATTCTGAGTCGATATAATCTTCATAGTCCGGATTGACAATGATTTCGCCGTCGATCAGGCCTACTTGGGCTGCAGCGACAGGTCCATTCCAAGGAATATCAGAAATTGCCAAGGCGGCAGAGCTACCGATTAAAGCTGCTACTTTCGGTGAAAAGTCATAATCTACTGCCAAGAGCAAATTGCTAACTACGACGTCTCTTCTCAGCCCTTCCGGAAAGAGAGGACGAATTGTGCGGTCGATAGCGCGGCCATTTAAGATAGCATTTTCGGTCGGGCGACCTTCACGCTTGAAAAACCCACCAGGGATTCTGCCGACACTGTACATTTTTTCTTCATAGTCAACTGTCAAGGGGAAAAAACTCATTCCCGGACGTTCACTTGCTGAAGCTGTTGCTGTCGACAGGATAGTGGTTTCTCCAAATTTTAATAATACTGATCCGCTTGCAAACTGAGCCAGTTCGCCGGTTTCTAAGACTAGCGGTTTTCCATTAAGTTCTATTTCGTATGTTCTTGTTGTCATCGTTTCTTTAACCTCCTGTTAAATGCGAAACGCATAGAATGATAAATACACCAAAGCAACGGCAAGTTCACTGCCGTGTAAACATTAAAATAAGTGTATTTTCAAGTGGGAATCAACTAACAGACGGTAGAGTGTAGAGTCCGCCACTCTTTTATCTCAAAAGAGAAACGCAATCTACGTTCCACAGTCTGCCACTTTTTGCATCACATAATGCAAAGGCGGCAATCTAGTGATTGCCGCTGCTGATTCGTCGTTTACCTTCTCAAGTTCAATCTGCTGATTAAGCTACGATAGCGCTCAACATCTTTTTTCATCAGATAGTCAAGCAGTGCACGTCTCTGACCAACCATTTTCAGCAAACCATGCCTGGAATGGTGATCCTTCTTGTGAACCTTCAAGTGCTCTGTCAACTCGTTGATACGTGTTGTCAGCAGTGCTACCTGTACTTCAGGTGAACCTGTGTCACCGAATCCGGTGGCATACTCTTCAATAATTCTTTGTTTAGTTTCTTTGTCCATTATTCCTCCTAGAATCCAAGTTCAGCGTAACGGTCGGACTGTCCTGAAACGATGAACCGGTCATAACGGTGAAATAGTATCACAAAGCTGATTATTTAGCAAAAGCGCATTTTCAGGGTAACTTATTCCGCTAAAACAAGCTCGCGGAAGAGGTCTCCCCGTTCTTCAAAATGTCTAAATTTATCGTAACTGGTCCCTGCGGGAGAAAGTACGACTGCATCTCCCGGTTGAGACATTTCTCGAGCGACAGCAACAGCTTCTTCATAAGATTCGCAATGTCGGATGTCAAGCTGTGCCTGCGCGGCAGAATCAGCTGCAGCCAGAACAGCTGCTTCAATCAAAGGAGAGTTATCGCCGACTAAGACTATACGTCTTGTGCTTTCCAAGATTACCTTCCCCAGCTTGCTATAGTCAGAATTCTTATCCTTACCGCCCGCAATCAGGATCAGCTCCCTTCCCTGCTCGCGCAGAGCTTCCAGAGTTTTAATCGAACGGTCAGGACTGGTGTCGATCGAACTGTTAAACCAATCTGCTCCATCCAGCTGCCGAATCCATTCTAGGCGATGAGGTACGCCACGAAAGTTTGTCGCAACTTGACGCATAGCAGCGAAATCTGCTTGGTCGAGTGTAGCCAGTACCGCAGCTTGAATATTATCTAGATTGAAACGGCCGGGTAAGAGCACTTTATCGCGATCAACAAGTACCACGTCCTCCCCTGCTCCATCTGTTTTTATCTTAAGTGACTGTTGATCTAACCACGAGTGAGCAGCTTCGTGCTTTTCACAATTAAAAAACCGAACTTCCGACCGCGCTTCTTCCGCCCAGATCCGCGACACTTCATCTGCCGCATTTAGGACTAGAACGTCGTGCTCATTTTGCAAACGAAAAATGTTTTTCTTAGCTGAGCAATATTCAGCGAAATCCAGATGATAATCCAGATGGTTGGGAGAAACGTTACTTACAACTGCCGTATGAATCTTGGCCTGCATATCCATTAACTGGAAGCTGGACAGCTCGACTACGACCTGGTCCTCACTCTTAATCTCCTCAATCCGATCAAGCAATGGCGTGCCGATATTTCCTCCTGTGTAGACCTTGTGCCCCGCCTGCTTCAGGATGAGGCTGATCAAGGTAGTGGTAGTTGTCTTGCCATCGCTGCCTGTGACAGCCGTAACAGGCGCAGGACATAGTTGCAGGAAAAGCTCAATTTCCGAAGTGATTATAGCTCCCCGCTCGCGTTCAGCTACTAAAGGCGGCAGATCGGGGCGCATGAAAGGCGTGCGAAAGATGAGATCAAAACCCTCTAATTTATCCAAATAAGAAGGACCGAGCGACCACTTCAGCTCAAGCCCGTCAGCTTCAAAATTACTTATGGTCTTGCGCATAACGCTATCATCGCTTGTTAAGCGGTCGAAAACATGAATTTCTCCAGTCAACGGATAGAGCCAGCTAATTAGAGGCCGATTGCTAATGCCGGCTCCTAGAACGGCTACTTTTTTGTCTTTTACATAGTCCCGGAACTCTGCAAGTGTTCGATTTTGCATCTGTGTCCTGCTTTCAAATAATAATTGTTTTTATGCTTGCAATATTAGCACCTTTCGGCTATCATAAACAACGTTCACGCGGAAGTGGCGGAATTGGCAGACGCGCTAGTTTCAGGTACTAGTGATCAGTAGATCATGCAGGTTCAAGTCCTGTTTTCCGCACCACAAGCCCGCAATGGTACTCATTGCGGGCTTTTTACTAGTTAGGATTTCTCCGCCCATGACTGATTCTTCAGAAAAATTCAGCATAAACATTGCCGTTCGAGACTTAGCCGAGTTAAGTCGCAGAGAAGGCGGTCTGGCTTCGCCGTTTTATGGTGGAGTTACGGGTGTGGAAGGCATTGCCCTTCATAAAGAGTATGCTCGGCGAGCACCTGAATTTTTCCCCGGGGCTGAGATATACCTTGAATATAGTTTAGCCGGTACTTACTCCCATCCTGACCTTCCCTATGAGCTAAAGATTCAGGGTCGTTGCGACACGATCGCTTTTGAAGACGGCAGTCTTACATTAATTGAGGTGAAGAGCTTTCGAGGGTCAGCGCGTTTTTTGCCTAAAGATGGTGATACCGTTCACTGGGCTCAAGCTAAGATTTACGCTTACTTGTTGAGTCAATCAGATTTCTTCTTAGAGCAAAAAAGTGTATCCGAAACGATCACTGTCGCTTTGCATTATCTATCCTTGGATAATGGTGAGTTGGTCGCTCATGAGAAGACTTACACACGAGACGAACTAGAAGAATATTTTTCTTCAATCTGCAAATATTATCTGACTTCACAGACGGCTTTAATCACACATCGTAAAAGGCGCAATATCCTGAACTGTGAAGCAAGTTTTCCCTTCTCCGATCTACGCCTTGGTCAGCACGATATGATGCGCGAAGTAACAGCCGCCATCAGAGATAAGCAAGTTCTCTTTGTCAACGCTCCTACCGGCAGTGGTAAAACCATAGCTGTGCTCTACCCCGCCTTGAAGGCGCAGGCTCATGGTTTAAATGACAGCATCTATTATCTGACGCCATCGCGCTCGCAGCGAACCGTGGCTGAAGAAGCACTCTCCTTGCTGCGAGAGCATGGGTTTTTGATCCGCGCCATCACAATACGCGCTAAGAGATCGATGTGTGCGCAACCTAAGTTATTCTGCGACAAAAACAAATGCCCTTTCGCTACTACATATTATTCGCGACTACATGAAGCCTTGGGAGAGTTCTCACATAAAGAGGATTTGCTACCGGATGACATCTTTGCTCTCGGACAGAAATATCAGCTTTGCCCCTATGAGCTGTCGATAGATTTGATGAAAAGCTGTGATCTAGTTGTTTGCGACTACAACTACATTTTTGACCCTCGCATTCGCTGGCAGGAACGGCTCGATGATCCCAAGCATAAGTACACTCTGCTGGTTGATGAAGCTCATAACTTGGCGGAACGTAGTCGCTCCATGTTTTCTGCGATTATCGATTCCAAGCAGATCGAAGACTTGAAAGCCATACTGCCACAGGCAACAGCTGAGGCCGACGATCCTTCTTTAGTCAGCGTTCTCGCCTCCTTAACGGAGTTGGAAGAACTGCTCAACTCGTACAGGAATGTTCTAGCTGAGGATGTTAGCGAAACTAACAGAGAGGACTTTGTTAAGCGTCATCAAGAGCTAGGTCTCTTTTTCACGCAGAACTTTTTCGCAACGCATGTGATTCCACCTAGGCTCGAGTCTTGCGTGGCACGGCTCAATTTCAAATTAATGCAGTTCTTTGAGTTCTTCCGTGACTTCCCTCAGCGAGAGGCAGCTAACATAATTCGTTTCGAGCTCTTGTTTTTTCAACGGATTGCTGAAGAGTACTATGACCAAGCATATATTACGGCGGTGCGGCGTATGCCCGAGGGCAAGATGGCACTTTCACTTCTTTCGCTAGATGCTTCGGAACATCTAACGAATACCTATTACGGTAAATCCTCTGTGGTGTTTT
>Ga0172377_10006698_pt1 | contig 11877 bp, 8 predicted proteins | sample Pumphouse3metaG_FD_119749 | JGI IMG/M metagenome (GOLD analysis project Ga0172377, IMG submission 119749) | Leachate microbial communities from a municipal landfill in Southern Ontario, Canada - Pumphouse #3 metaG | ecosystem: Engineered > Solid waste > Landfill > Unclassified | place: Canada... | reverse complement strand
ACATTCACATAAAGAGAGGAACTGTAAAATGAGTGGTATAGTTTTAATAATCACGTTCGTAATTGCTATTGTCGTAATGATTCTTGCAATTTCAAAATGGAAAATTCATCCATTTTTAGCAATTATGGGAATATCTTTAATATTAGCTATTGTAGCTGGTATTCCACTGAGCGAAATTCCAGGCCTAATTGGTACTGGCTTCTCAGGAACATTCAAATCAATCGGTATAGTAATTATATTGGGTGCATTGATTGGTACAATTCTTGAAAAAACAGGTGCAGCTTTAAAACTAGCTGAAATGGTAGCAAGATTGGTTGGACCAAAACATCCAGATTTAGCTATGGAAATCATGGGTTGGGTTGTATCAATCCCTGTATTCTGTGATTCAGGTTTTGTTATCTTAGATCCAATTCGTAAGGCTCTGACTCAAAAGACTCACTATTCATCAGTTGCTATGACAATGTGTTTGAGTGCTGGTCTTTATGTAGCTCACGTATTCATTCCACCAACACCAGGTCCAATTGCTGCTGCAGGTACCCTAGGTATTGGTAACAACATCATCGGCGTCATCGGAATGGGGGCTCTTGTATCAATTCCTGTACTTATTGCTGCTTATTTCTTTGCAAATAAAGTAGGTAAAAAAGTAAAGAGCCGTGAAGATTTAGAAGAGGACAATGGCCCATCTTATGAAGATTTACTCAATTCTTTCACCTCTCTTCCTTCAGGATTTTCTAGTATAGCTCCTATTCTAATTCCTATCCTATGTATGGCAGTTGGTTCCTTTACATCAATGTTTGGTACATCTGGAGCTCTAGGTGAGATCCTAAACTTCATTGGTACTCCTATCATCGCTTTGACAATTGGTCTTTTCTTTGCCATCGGTCTTCTAGCAAGTTCTGGTAAGATGAGTGAGTTCAATGAAATGACTGGTGATACTTTAAAGATTGTTGGACCAATTCTATTCATAACAGCAGCTGGTGGTGTTTTAGGTAAGACCATTGCAGGTGCAGGATTTGTTGAATACATGAAAGCTAATGCAGAAGTATTGGCAGCAGTTGGTATCTTCTTCCCATTCATCGTTTCTGCAATATTAAAGAGTGCTCAGGGTTCATCAACAGTTGCAATCACAACTACTGCTGGGATCATGGGTTCTGTTTTAGATTCAGGTTCCATGATGAACTTATTGGGATTGAACAGTCCAATGGCTGCAGTTCTTACTGTACTTGCAATTGGTGCAGGTGCTATGACAGTATCTCATGCCAATGATTCTTATTTCTGGGTTGTTACAAACTTCGGTGGTCTTACACCTGAAGATGGTTACAAAACTCAAACTTCAATGACTCTTGTGATGGGTGTTGTTGCAATATTGTTCATCTGGATTCTTTCATTATTCTTGATCTAATTTAGATATCAAAACAATCATACGAGTCCTTTCTTATTTGATTCAATCAAATAGGAAGGGCTTTTTTTATTTCATTTGGGGTTCAATTATAAGAATTGTGTTATCATCATTGAAATCATCAGAACAGACAAACAGCTCAATAATTACAGGAGAGCCCTCAATTATCGAACAAAACACATCAAAAACACAAAGATTTTTAATTCACTGCTGAGATATAGGTACAGAATTAAACAAAACACGTAACAATTTTAAAGTATATTCCATATGGGGTTAGTAATTAACTTTACATAATTTTTATAAAAAGTCACAAAAAAATCTTGCAAATATTTTTTACTTAATAGCCCAAATAAACATTAAGTTAGAAAAACTGACTATTAAAGTATATTATTAGGCCTCTTTATAACTCAAGTGTATAAAATATAGGGCTCTTGAAAATTACCAATTTTCTCTTTTCTTGACTTATTCAGTTGCCCGTATTACTCTTTTTGTGAGGGTATAAATATGATCAGTATTACTTACATATGGCTTATTATAGCTCTAGTATGTTTTGTACTTGAGCTGCTGACTCCAACGTTCTCATTCTTATCTGTAACGTTCGGGGCTTTGTTTGCATGGCTCTTCTCCCTGTTTACGGATAACCTTGTTATCCAATTAATAGTTTTCTTAGTAGCTTTTGCAATCTTCTTTATTAAACTGAGACCTTTGATTTATAAACATAGTCCAAAGGCAAAATTCAACAGTGATTCTTTAGTTGGAAAAGTTGAATTTGCAGCCACTCCTATTACCGTAGAATCGGGAACAATCAGGATGAATGGAACTGTATGGCAAGCTAGATGCATCGATGAAGAATGCACCATAGAAAAAGGTTCAAAAGTTGTAATCAATAAAATAGACGGTAACAAATTAGTTGTTACAAAGGTGGTTGAATAATGAATATATTTTTAATTGTAGTTGTAGTGATTATAGTCCTTGCTCTCTTCATGGGAATTCGAATTGTCCCAGAAGCAAAAGCATTGATTGTTGAAAGACTTGGTAAATATCACAAGACACTTTCAAGTGGTTTCAATATCATAGTTCCTTTCCTAGATAAGGCAAGAACTGTTCCTGAATTGAAGCCTACAGTAAATAAGACAACTGGTGAGACCAGATTGCTTATTGCAAACACTCGTTTCATTGATTTGAGAGAGCAGGTTCTAGATTATCCAAAGCAGAATGTTATTACAAAGGATAACGTAACTGTTGCAATCGATGCAGTTATTTATTTCCAAGTAACAGATCCTAAAAAATCAATATATGAAATTGTGAACTATCCAATGGCAATTGAGAAGTTAACTCAGACAACTCTTCGTAACGTAATCGGTGAGTTGGAACTTGATGAGACTTTAACAAGCCGTGATACCATCAACAGCAAGCTTCAAGCTATCTTAGATGAAGCTACTGATAAATGGGGAATCAAAGTTAACAGAGTTGAACTTCAAGATATCATTCCACCTGAAGACATCAAAAAACAGATGGAAAAGCAGATGGGTGCAGAAAGAGAGAAGAGAGCATCTATTCTCTATGCTGAAGGTCAAAAGCAATCTGCTATCTTGCAGGCTGAAGGTGTAAAACAGGCATTGATCAACCGTGCAGAAGGTGACAAACAGGCATCTATCCTCAGAGCACAAGGTGAAGCTAAGGCTATTGAGGCAGTTAAAGGTGCTCTTGATTCAACAGAAGGCTACATGCAGTATTTGATTGCCATGCGTTACATCGATACATTCAAAGATATGTCCAGTGGTAAAGATAACAAGCTTATCTACATGCCATATGAGACAAGCGGTGTATTGAGCAGCTTGGGCGGAATCAAAGATATGTTCGTAGAAAAAAGTGCTCCAATGGTAAGATAATCTCGATTATCAAAATTATTAAAGCGCAATATGAAAAAGGAGCTTTCTTATATAGCTCCTTTTTCTATCCCCTCTTATTACCAAAAAACCGGTAAGATGTGTACTATTCGTAAATTTTTATAGTATTTTGTCATACTTTTAAATCAATACTTTACTGTTATAAGGTTTTGCTCTAAGTTATAAATAATCATGAAAGCAAGTACAAAATTAATGACCTCCGGGTCAATTAGCAAAAATATCATTACTTTTGCTATACCCATTTTTTTAGGAAGTTTATTTCAACAGCTATATAATGCAGTGGATTCTGTCGTCGTAGGAAACTTTGTCGGAAAAGAAGCTCTAGCTGCAGTTACTTCATGTGGTCCATTAATCTTTTTATTGGTTGGACTTTTTGTTGGAACATTCGTAGGTGCCGGTGTTGTTATTTCAAAATACTTTGGCGCAGGAAATATGGAGAAGGTCAAATTGGCCATTCATACATCAGTGGCCTTTGCTCTTTTAAGCAGTGTGATTCTGACTGTAGCTGGTTATTTTTCAACTCCTTTAATTTTAAAACTCATGGGCACTCCTGATAGTGTTTACCCTCTATCAAAAACCTACATTCAGATATTCTTCCTCGGAATAACTTCATTGATCATGTTCAACAGTGCTTCAGGTATTCTTCAGGCAATGGGAGATAGCACTCACCCTCTATATTTCTTGATGACTGCATCTATTTTGAACATCATTCTAGATCTTGTATTTGTTATTGGACTTGATATGGGTGTTGCAGGTGTTGCTCTTGGTACCGTAATCGGACAGACAGTGAGTGCACTGCTATCTTATAGGATTCTTCTGAATACAGATGAGGCCTACAAGGTAACAATCAAGGACATCAAATTTGATAAAGAGATTCTCAAACAGATTCTGCAAGTTGGTGTTCCATCAGGACTTCAAAACTCAGTAATTTCAATTGCAAATGTATTTGTTCAGGCCAGTGTTAACTCATTTGGAGATATAGCAATGGCTGGTAATGGTGCTTTCTTAAGAATACAAGGATTTGTATTCATTCCAATTACAAGTTTCGCTCTTTCTCTCACAACTTTCACAAGCCAGAACCTAGGTGCTCTTGAATATGACCGTGTTAAGAAGGGTGCTAAATTTGGCATCATTACAGCAATGATACTTTCTGAAACAATTGGTGTGTTGCTTCTTATATTTGCAGCCCCTCTTATTTCGTTGTTCAGTCAGGATACTGAAGTAATAGCAGTTGGTGTTTTGAAATCATTCTATTCATGTCCATTCCTATTCTTTATGGCACTATCCCATGTGATGGCAGGTGTTTATAGAGGTGCTGGTAAATCAATTGTCCCTATGGCAGTTATGTTCATAATATGGTGTCTTTTCAGAGTATCATTCATCGTCGTTGCACTTAGTATCCATCGTGATATAAGAATTCTATTTGCAGCATATCCACTGACTTGGTTCATGAGTGCTGTTGTGTTTGTAATATACTATTTCAAAGTCGATTGGATGGGCATAAAAAAGAACCAGTTGATGAAATACTAATATTTAGCAAATTCAACTATTTGTTTATCATTTTGTAATATAATATTAAATTATATTTACTGTTTTAATCTGTTGATTTATTCTTTAAAGATATGATTAAAGATAGAAAAAAATTGATGACAGATGGATCTATCAGTAAGAACATAATAACATTTGCCATTCCAATTTTCTTAGGCACAATATTTCAAGAACTGTACAATGTTGTAGATTCAGTAGTTGTCGGTAAATTTGTCAACAAAGAAGCACTGGCAGCCGTCACTTCAAGTGGCTCTCTTTGCAATATGTTGGTTGGTCTTTTTATGGGAACTTTTGTTGGTGCCGGTGTTGTCATCTCCAAATACTATGGTGCTGATGATATCAAGAGTGTTCGAAAAGCAATTCATACATCAATAGCTTTTGCCTTGCTCAGCAGCATATTACTTACAGGACTTGGATACTATCTGACACCGCAAATACTTCTACTCATGAATACTCCAGAAACTGTTTATGAAGGTGCAAAAGCCTATGTTCAGATATATTTTCTGGGAATTGGATCTCTTGTTATGTACAACTGCTCTGCAGGTATATTGAGAGCTCTTGGAGACAGCAGACATCCTCTTTACTTTCTTATTATCTCTTCGATACTAAACATAATAGTAGACCTAATTCTTGTTATAGTGTTTCATTTTGGGGTCAAAGGCGTTGCTTATGCTACCATTTTTGGTCAAACAGTCAGTGCCATACTTGCTTATAGAATATTGCTTACCACAGATGATATCTACAAAGTAAACATAAAAGAGATATCTTTTGATAAGAAAATCTTCAAAGAAATACTAAGAATTGGTATTCCATCAGGAATACAGAGTTCAGTTACATCAATATCGAATGTATTCATCCAATCAAGTGTCAATTCATTTGGAGCTGCAGCAATGGCTGGTAATGGAGCTTTTGTTAAGATTCAATCATTCATGTTCAAACCAATTACAAGTCTTGCATTATCTCTGACAACATATACAAGCCAAAATCTTGGTGCAGGAGAGTTTGATAGAGTTAAGAAAGGAACTCGTTTTGGAATTTCCACCATGGTGATACTTGCAACATTAATTGGAGTGTTCCTCTATGTTTTCTCACCTTCAATTCTCATGATGTTCAGTGATGATCCTGAGGTAATCAAAGTTGGAGTCATGAGAGCACATCTGATTGCTCCAGCACTTGGTATATTGGCCATAACTCACTGTATGTCATCCATATTCAGAGGTGCGGGAAGAGCAATTCTTCCAATGATAGTAATGCTCACATGCTTCTGTTTCTTCAGAGTTACATTCATAACAATAGCATTGAAATTCAACCATGATATAAGATTGGTATTTGCTGCATATCCTATCTCCTGGACAATGAGCACTCTGATATTTGTCATATATTATTTCAAAGTCAATTGGATGAATGAGAAATAAGAAAGGAAGTTCATCTCTTCATCAATGAACTTCCCTCATGTATGTGTCAAAAATTAATTACAGTTCTTCTCTCTTGAGAGGCATGCTCATACATCGTGGACCTCCACGACCTCTGCTCAATTCTGAGCTTGGAATTGTAAGAACCTCAATACCACTGTCAATCAACATTTGATTTGTTATGATATTTCTATCATAAGCAATGACCTTACCTGGTGCAATTGCTAGCACATTTGAGCCGTCATTCCATTGCTCTCTTTCTGCCACAACACTGTCATTACCACCACAGTTGATCAATTCAACAGAATCTAGATTCAACTCTTTCATAAGAATCTCTGATAATGTTCCTTCAAGTTGTTCAGCCTTCAATGATTCATTCTTACCTCTTGTCAATTTAAAAATTCTGAGGCTAGGAAGGATTCCTGGATGAATTATGAACTTGTTTATATCTGCTTGAGTGAATACAGTATCAAGGTGCATAAATGCTCTTAGACTTGGAATATCGAATGCCAAGATGCTATCAATTGTGCACTCTTCATCATCAAATATATTGTTTGCCAATATCTCACAAGCTTCTGGAGTCGTTCTTTGAGACAGACCAACACCCAGCACATGTTTGTTGAAGTTGAATATATCACCACCTTCAATGCAGTAAGGAAGAGTTGGATTGTAATAGAAGTTTATCTTTTCACCAAAAGAATGATGGTGTTGAAGTACATAATTATCATACAGAGTCTCACGACGTCTTGTTGTGCTGTACATATGATTTAAAGTCACACCATTGCCGATCGATGCAAAAGGATCACGTGTGAAATATAGATTAGGAATTGGATCTGTTACCATTGTTGTCTTTGGTTGAACAAGACTTGAAAGAGGGTGCTCTTTCTTTTCTGTAAGACGATAGTCTTTTATACCAGCCATGGTCTGAAGCACCAATTCCTTGTTATCTTCAATATCCATAAGGTACTTATAGAGCTCTTTTTCATTGCTTCTGGCAATGCTTCCTGAAGATGCAATAAAATCTTTGATGAACGATTTTTTCATTGTTACATCTTCTATGACGTTTGCCATCATATCTTCGAGGTATACAACTTCAACTCCATGTTTTTGCAGTACTGATGCAAAAGCATCGTGTTCTTTCTGGGTCACTTTTAAAAAAGGAATATCATCAAACAGAAGTTTGCTTAAATATTCTGGAGTTAGATGTTCTAATTCCACACCAGGCCGATGCAACATTACCTTGGTAAGTTTGCCTATTTCACTTTTAACTTTTATACTCATAGGCAATATAATAAACCCATGAAGAATTATATGCAATGTTATTGTTTGAGACAAGCAAAAGTTAAAGCAAATCTCTTTTAAAAGCCATAGCTCAGTTATCAGAACTTCTAAAAAAATTAAAATATTTATTGGAAGTTTTAATGCAAAATCATCAACTTTTATAAAAAATTAATATGTTGGGATTCTTTTTCAATCAATTATATTTTACAGGAGGTCGATATGAATACAGATGACATTCACGGTGATAATGATGTACTTGATGTTTCAAGTTATATCATAAATTATTGCCATGCAAACAACATATCAATCACAAATTTAAAACTGCAGAAATTGCTTTATTTCTGTGAAGCATCCTATCTCATTGAAACCCATGAGAGCTCTGCTTGCTTTGATGAGCAGATTCTAGCCTGGCCATATGGCCCTGTTGTTAAGAGCATATACAACCTGTACAGCAACTTCAAAAATTCAGAGATTACTGTCAGGCCTAAATTGAATTCTGAGCTAAAAAATGAGAAAGTTATAGAGACAACATTGGAGGTTCTATCTCCATACAATGCTTATGTTCTAGCTGAGATGACTCACTCACATTGGCCATGGATAAGAGCTTATAAGAAAGGTTCAAACACAATAATTACAAAGAGATCAATATATGATTATGTCACAAACAGTCATCATTAAAGTAGTATAGAATCTCAATTAGAGTGATGATATATGAGGATAAAGCCATTTATAAGACATCAATACAGATAAAAACAGCAATTTAAAATATTTAAAGATGGAGCTCTTTGAGACCTTCTTTCATGCTCTCAACATCAGTCGCATATTTCAAATATTCTTTTTTAGCAAGTCTCTTAGGAAGATATCTATCGTATTTAAACTTACCTAAATATTCCTCCATATCAAAATCAAAATCCATGAAATCGAAATCTTCAACCATGATCTCTCTTATTGTATTTTTCAATTCTGACATCGAAAGAGTTCCTCTTTCCACACTAACTGAGAAGTCACTTTCAATGAAAGCTCTGTATCCTTTAGATTGAAGAGCAAGTACAAAAGCTCTTTGAGCTTTTGTTCCTCTGAACATATATACGTAGATTATGTAAGGCTCTATTTTCAAGAGACTCTTTTTATCGAGCCCTAGATATTTGAAACGCTCTCGACTATTTTTAAGAACTGTCTTTGCACTGCTATCTATGTAGGAATAGTCTTCATCTCCCATAAGAATATCGCGCATCTTGGCAATGACTCTATCACTGGTATTGAACATTCCATTTCCATCCCATTTTGGAACACCACCCTCACCATCAGGAATTACCATAGCAGTTAACTTCTCCATATTTAGATCTGTTACCTTCCATTTTCTTCCTGATAAAACAAGTCTCTCACCAACCTTCAGTTCCTTACTTACAGTTCCAACAACCTTATCTTGATGCTTGATTGTAATCTCATCTTCACTCATGAATACAGAATAGAAATCATAGAAAGCGGTCAAACTTTCACCCCTCTCTCCGAGGTTGATTGTATTATCTTCCATTACTTCTAGAAGATTTTTATCAATTGCACTCTCTATCAAATCTCTGTAATCATCAAATGTGATCTTCTCCATTGGAGGAAGTGTGAGTATTCGTCTTGCAAGTTCAGATGGCTTCAATGCACCAAGACTTTTTATTGTGCTGAGTGTCTGGTGAAGAGCAAAGAAGTAACCATATTGAATCTCTTCAATTGGCTCAAGCCATTTCTCTTTTAATTGAAGCTCAATTATTGCTATAGATTTAATAAGATCCAGAGGTAAATATGTTGCAAGCTTCTTGAACATCCAATCCTTTCGTTTGAGAACAAAAGCCATCGCACGTCCCTGTCCCTTACGGCCAGTACGGCCAAGTCGCTGAACAAAAGATGATGCGCTGAATACAGCACCTTCCTGAACAATGAGATCAAGCTTTCCAACATCAATTCCAAGTTCAAGAGTCACTGTTGCACCAACACATACATTGTTCGAACTTGTTTTCAGAGCCTCTTCCGCCTCGCCACGTTGGAGTCTGTCTAAAGAACCATGATGAGCATAGACCTCCAAAGGAACATGTTTCAGTTCAACAAGATCTCTCAATCCTGCCACTGTAGCTTCTACCTCTTTTCTTGTATTTGCAAATATGATGCTGTGCTTACCCCTTACCAAATTGAAGAGAGTCTCAAGTATTGGTTGGTCCATCTTAAGAACACCAACCTCTGCATCTTCCTGATGAAAGTTAACCTCTCTCACTGTTATTGCTAGAGGACTTTTCTTTCCTTTTGCAACGCAGACACTGCAGGCTCTGTTGTTTCCACAGCTCAGATATTTTGCAGCACCTCTGTAGTCATTCAATGTTGCACTGAGGCCTATATGACGGGTTGAGCGTCCAATTATGGCCTCAATACGTGCAATCAGGCTACTGACCTGCAATCCTCTTGGCTCTCCCATGAATGCATGAATCTCATCAATGACAATGTAACGAAGGTCTCCAAACAATCTTCTCAGTCCCTCTCCCTGTCTCATAACAAGGGCTTCCAAACTCTCTGGAGTTATTTGAATTATTCCTTTGGGATTTTTAATTATTTTCTTTTTGGGAGTCTGCAAGCTATGACCATGCCACCTGACAACAGGAATATCTTCATCCTCTAACAATGTATCCAATCTTTCAAATTGATCGTTTATGAGAGCAATTAGAGGACTGATATATATAACAGAGATGGTTGATGATGGGCGATTGTAGAGATCGGTCAAAATAGGAAAGAAGGCTGCTTCAGTTTTTCCACTGGCAGTGGAGCTAGATAATAAAATATTATTTTGAGTATCCAAAATTGCAGGAATGGCTTTGTTCTGAATCTCAGTCAATTCCTGCCAGTTATTTTTGTAGATATGATCTTGAATGTATGGTGCTAGCTCTGAAAAATAATCCATCTATTTCCTATATAACAAATGTTGAGAATTCATCATCTATGGTGTCTTCTTGCAATGTTTTTGTGAAAGAAAATCCTTTGTTATTTAAAATTTCTTCGACACTGCTATTTGAGTTCTGAAGCAATAAATTCATGACCTCAATGAAGTCTCTGATTATCTCTCTAGGAGTCAATTTGGTACTTGCTCCAACTCTAGATAATTCACTGGTCAAGAACTGTTTTATATCTTCACCTGTAATTGTAGATTTACCAAACAATTCAGCGTGTAATTCTGAGAGTCTTTCAAGCAATACAAAGAGCTCTGAATCATTCAATTTCTTTATTGTAAGAATAGGTGATAGAAGATCTTTCATCTCACTTGAAGAGAAACTTCCTTTATCAAGACGACTTCTTAGAGCTTCATAACTGAACACACCACGTCTTTCATCCTGCAGACTTTTTGGAGTTGCTCCCATTATTATACCAAGATGATGAGCCTTTCCTTGAAGTGTATCATTGTACATCATCAGAAGTTTTTCAAAGTTATTCTGTCTTGCTATTTTATTTGATATCTTCGATAGATTGATCATCTCGTCACATAGCATCAACACACCTTTGTATCCAGCTTGAACACTGAAAGTTGTTATGAGTTTTATATAATCGTACCAATCATTATCTGTAATTATTATGCTGATTCCAAGATCTTTCTTTGCATCACGTTTCAGTGAGTACTCACCTCTGAGCCATTTTAGAACATTATCTTTCTTCTCTGTATCGCCTTCATCATAGGCTATATAATAATTCTCAAGTAGCTTAGCAAATTCAAAACCATGCACCAGATCTCTCAACTGTGAGCAACTTTCATATATTCTATCGAGTACATATGCTCTCTTGTTTTCTTCTTGTATGTTATTTTTTCTAGCTTCAAAATTGAGCTTGTTGATCCACTTGTCCAATATCAAAGAAAGAGCACCACCATTAGGACTAGTCTGAGTGCTCATGTTCTTAATCAGCTCTCTATATAAAGCAAGACCTTCACCTTTGGTGCCAGTCAACTTTCTGTTTGGTGCAAAATCTGCATCCAGTACAACAAATCCTTTCTTTGTAACATGAGATCTAATTATTGAAAATAAAAAACTCTTACCAGCACCAAACTCACCAACAATGAATCGGAATGTAGACCCACCATCTTCCAGTATTTCAACATCTCTTAAGATTGCTTCAAGTTCATCTTTTCTACCTACAGCTATGTACTCAGCACCCTCACGTGGTACAACACCACCTCTAAGTGCATTCATCAAACTATTAGATATTCTTTTTGGTGGTATTTTAGCCATTAACAAATCCTTCTTTTAATAATTATTACCATTAAAAATAATTTAATTCTTTGGTAATTCTTCAACAATTAATT
>Ga0172377_10006697_pt1 | contig 11878 bp, 8 predicted proteins | sample Pumphouse3metaG_FD_119749 | JGI IMG/M metagenome (GOLD analysis project Ga0172377, IMG submission 119749) | Leachate microbial communities from a municipal landfill in Southern Ontario, Canada - Pumphouse #3 metaG | ecosystem: Engineered > Solid waste > Landfill > Unclassified | place: Canada... | reverse complement strand
TAGATGTTCCCTTTACCGTAGTCGACGAGGAATACACGAAGTCGAAAGCCTGGCAGGGAGCCATGAACGAATACATGCCTCTGGTATTCGGAACCGACTACACCTCTACGTATTCGAATTCCCTTTACTCGAGCGTCAAAAGAGCAATCGGGGTCAAGGATAGGCTTATCCATACAGTAGAAGAGTACAACAGCGTTACTTTTGCTCCTAGAGCTCTGGAAGGAAAAGGAACTGTCCTTGCGACTGCCTTGAATACTCCAAGCGTCACTTTGGAAGGAACGATTCAGGAAGACAATACCCTGATCCAGATTCCGCAGTTCTATTACGACGGATATGAGATCCGTCTTTCGGAGAAGGAAAGCCAGGAAGAAACCAAGGTAGCAGGGGAATACGTAGACGGACTTGTCGCCTTCCGTGTTGCCAAGAAAGGCAGCTATACGATGCAGGTATCCTATGTCGGTCCGAAGGCTTATAGGATCGGAATTCCTCTCTTCTTCGTCTCCTTCCTTGGAACTGTCGGCCTTGGAGTGGCCGGGTATGTCTTAAGGAAGAAAGACCAGAAGCAGGGAAAGGATGTTCTTCTGGCCGGACTATAGACTTGAAAAGCGGAAAGGGGCCAGTTGCCTCTTTCTTTTTTTCTACCGATTTTTTCGCAAAAGGCGCGGAAAACAGGAAAACGGTTCAAAAGATTATTCTTTTTTGCCTCTTTTGAGTACAATAGTACTGTCGATATTGGGAAAGGAGATTCTTTATGAACTTTTTACCTGTAGTTCCGTTCCTGGCTGACCTTCCCGTCGTCAAGGAGGCGGAGGGAAGCCCGTTCCAGATCCTTCTGCCGCTAGGACTGATCCTGATTGCGGCCAAGATATTCTCGCTGCTTGCCCAGAAGATCCATCTTCCGCAGGTCGTCGGATTCCTTGTCTCCGGTCTTGTCATCGGTCTTATCATCCTGATTCCGGGACAGAAGGCTTTCACCTCCTACACCCAGTACGGTCTTCAGTTCTTCTCCAAGGTGGGTGTCATCTTCATCCTCTTCAGCGCCGGACTGGAAACGGACCTCAACCGGATCAAGAAGATGGGTGTCTCGGCGATGGTCATTACGGTTCTGGGAGTTGTTGTTCCGTTCCTTTTCGGGTTCCTGATGTCCTATGTCTACAACCTTCTCCATCCGGGAGTCCTGGAAGTCTACACAATAGATGCTTCCGGAGTGAAGTCCCTTTCCGTCAAGCCGGTCTTCACGGAACTCTACTACGGCGTCATTTTGGCAGCTACATCCGTCTCCATCACCGTTGCCACCCTCAAGGAACTTGGGAAGCTTGATTCCGATGTCGGAACAGCCATCGTTTCGGCTGCCATCATCGATGATCTGATCGGCGTTATCCTTCTCTCCCTCGTCATCTCCCTGGCAAAGTCCGGAGACGAAGAGGCGATGGCTAGCGGCACCGATTTCGTTTCCATGATCATGCGGGCTTCCGGATCGACAAGCGCCGCTCTCCAGATTGTGCTGATCCTTCTCTTCATGGCTGTCTTCTTCGGCCTGACGTTTGGTATCGGGAAGCTTCTGAAGTCTACATTCAACTGGCTTTCCAAGAGATATCCGCATCATATCCGTATCACCATCTTTGCTATCGGCTTCTGCTTCTTATGGTCCTATCTTGCGGAGTTCTTCAATATCGCGGATATTACCGGCGCGTATCTGGCCGGTCTTGTCCTCTCCAAGACCGCTACGAAAGGCTATATCGACGAAAGGACCAATACGATCACGAACAACATCTTCTCCCCTGTCTTCTTCGCCGTTACGGCTGGATCCATGTATCTTACCAACTCCAATGGTGCCTTCGACTGGAACTTCTTTGCCTTCGGTATCCTCTGGATTGTGATGGGACTCCTTGGCAAGGTCATCGGTTCCGGAGCCGGAGCCAAGATCTGCAAGTTCAGCATGAAGGACAGCCTCATCGTCGGAACCGGAATGATGGCAAGAGCGGAAGTCCTTGTCGTTGCCGCCCAGACCGGAATCGATGCCGGAATCATCCATCCGACGATCATGCCTTATGTCATCGGCGTCATCCTTGTCTCCTCCTTCCTCACTCCTATCCTCCTCAAGGTGGAGTACAAGGGAAAACTGGACAGAGCTGCCATGGGAAAAGCAGACCTCGAAGCTCTGGACAAGCCGGAAACGAAAGAAGCAGTCACCAAGTAAACAGAAAACCGGACCAACGCGAGTCCGGTTTTTGCTTGCTCCTATTCCTGGCTCTTCTGTAGCTCGGCATTGATACCGAGAAGGAACTCCGGATCTATCTTCTCCACCCGGTCGAAGGTAAGGAGACCGTTCAGCTCGATCTCGCAGTCGCTTAGCTCCGTATAGATCGTTCCGACAAGGCGATGCTTCTTCGCCATCGGAAGAAGCCCTTTGTAGAGCTTTGCAATCCGCTTCTTCAGCTTCTCCTTGGAATCCACCTTGTAATGCCCGTAGACCTTCTTTCCGAAGAAGGAGTGATCGAGAAGCGCAAATCCGTATCCTCCTATCTCGCTCAGGAAGTATGGCGGAAGATTCTTCCGGTACCGTCTTAGAAACGGCATGTCGTAGGTATGGATGCTATAGAAGTCGGTGTGCCTGTATTCGGGATGGACCCATCCCGAACAGGTATCGACAAGCCGGCTTGGGTCCTCCTTCTTCGAGACGATGTAGTGGAGGTCCGGATCGAATTCGCCCCAGGCTTCGTTGAAGATCGTGTATAGGACTACGGAAGGGAAGTTATGCAGTTCCTTTCTCCACTCGGTAGTCTCCCTGTCCCATTCCTTTCTTCCTTCCTCGTTGTCTCTCCGGAAGAAGCGGTAGGGATTATGGACCATGGAGTAATGGTTGAACATGGGGAAGAACTTCGGATAGACGACGGCAAAGAGGGTATTCCTGTCTCCCCCTGACGGGAAGTCCTGCAGGATCAGCATTCCCTTCTTGTCGGCTTCGTAGTAGTATCTGTCCTCTTCGATCTTGATATGCTTGCGGAGGCAGTTGAAACCCATCTTCTTTGCTTCCTGGATGTCTTTTGCGTAGTCGGAATAATCCATCGGAGTGTAATCCCCGAGGTAGTAGTAGCCTTGGTCGAGAAGACCGGTCAGGAAGATCCTCTTATGGTTCAGGTAGACCCCTTTGTTTCCTTCCACGTCTTCCGCAATCTCGATTTTTCTCATTCCGAAATAGGAGGAGACACGGTCTTCTTTGTATGTAATCTTAACAGGAGTCAGGTAGGGATCCTCTATGCTCCAGGGATGAACCTCCTTAAGGGGAAGACGAGTCGGGGTATTCAAAGAAACGGAAAAGGTTTCGTTTCCTATCCTGACGCTGGCCTCTCCCGAAGAGGAGGAGAAAAGAAGGATATCCACCGCTTTTCCGTCGAGATCCGGTGTAATCTTCATAGACTCCACATAGTCCTCCGGGACGGATTCGAGCCACACCGGGAAGTAGATTCCCGATACCGAGGAATAGGTGCATCCCCATGGCTTCAGCCTCTGCTTGCCGACGGTGTGGTAGGAGGAGTCGGTGACATCCTTTACCCTTACGGTAAGGAGGAAACGGGAAGGATTGTCTTTTGGAATCTCCAAAGTAAAGCGGGTGAATCCCCCGACATGGGTCATCACGAGCTTATGATCCAGATAGACGTCCGCTATCTGGTCCACTCCGTCGAAGTGGAGAAGGACTTTCCCTTTGCCGAAGGACTCCGGCAGGACGACTTCCCTTTCGTAGAAGAGGTAATCATCGATCTCGGCTTTTTCATGGATTCCGCTTAAGGGGGATTCCACGGCATAAGGTACTAGGATCTTCCGGAAATAGGTTTCCGGAAGTTCCTCTCCTTTCTTCCTCTCGAAGCTCCATAGGCCGTTCAGGGTCAGATAGCTGTCTCTTGCAAAGCCAGGCCGTGGATATTCCGGAAGCGGGATTCCCGCAAACGGAAAAGCCGGCACCTTGGCTGCATATAGACGTGCTCTGTTCTGGTTGTCCTTCCGCATATATATCAGTCCTTTCTTTTGCTCTTGTTTCCTCTCTATTCTACTACAGCCTTGTCATTTTGCTTTCAACAAAGAAAAATTCGGTTCTTTCTGTTTCATTTTCTTCATGACCTTCGGGAAGAGGAGGAAGTAGACGAGAGTAGAGACGACAGCAGATCCTATATCCGCAATGAGTTCTGCATAGAAGGTAGACTCTGCTTTCCTGGTGAGAAGAGGAAGAATAATCATGGAACCTAGCATCAGGACTGCTTTCCTGTTCAGGGAGAGCCAGATGGAGGAATTGGCCTGTCCCATTCCGGTCAGTCCGTCGACGGTCGTGTACTGGAGGGAGAGAGGGATGATGCCGTACATGTAGATCCTTATGTATTTGACCGAAGTATCGACCAGCAGTTCCTTGTCCGAGGAGGAGCCGCCTTTCTGGAATCTGACGAAGAGGTCTGCAAAAGGCCGTGCCAGAGGATAGCTCAGGAGAAAGCAAACGGTCGTGAAGCATAGTCCGAAGAGGAAGATCTGTTTCTCGCTCTTCCGGATGAGATCTTCTCTTCCGGCACCGTAGTTGTAGCCGAGGATCGGCTGGCTTCCCGTACTGATTCCCAGAAGCGGTCCGGTAATCAAGGATTCGAACCCGGTCACGATGGTGCTTGCTTCGATCAGGAAGTCCCCCTCTTTCTCTCCGCCGCACTTCTGGAAGGTGGTGTTGAAGAGGAGAAGAAGAAGAGAGTCCGTAACCATGATGATGAAAGGCGAGAATCCGAGCTTCAGGATGCTTCCCCAGATACGGAAATCCGGTTTTCCGAAGGATAACCGGATCCGGGTGCTTTTCTTCAGCAGCAGTAAAAGAGAGACGAGGAAACCAACTCCCTGGCAGAGGATAGTGGCATAGGCGGCCCCCTTTACGCCCCAGTTGAAGCAAAGGACGAACAAGGCATCGAAAGCGATGTTGCATAGGCAGCTAATGGATGTGGAGAGCATGCTTCCTAAGGACATCCCCTGGGCGGAAAGGAACTCGTTGAGTCCTAAAGTAAGGACCGGAAACAAAATCCCGGCCAAGACGATCATCATGTAATCCCGGGCATAAGGATAAGAGTTCTCGCTTGCCCCGAAAGCGAAGAGGACGGGCTTCAAGGCTAAGAAGAAGACAACCTCCAGAAGGAGACCGAAAAGGAAAAGCATCTGGAAGGCATTGGACAATATCTTCTTTGCTTCCCCGTCTTTCTTTTCTCCTAGGCGCATCGAGAAAAGAGGGCCGCCTCCTAGTCCTACCCAGAAGGAAAAGGCAGTAAGGGTCGTCACAAGCGGAGAGCAGACGGCAATACCGGAAAGTGCCGCGGAGCCTATCTGGCTGACAAAGATACGGTCGACGATGGAGTAGAGGACGTTGACGATCTGGGCAGCCATAGCCGGAAGCACTAGCTTCCGGATGACCGGCCAGGTCTTTTCGGAGCCTAGATCGATAGCTTTCATTCCGGGACATTCTATGCCTATATCCTATATGGTAATTATGAAAGAGTTTTCATTTTCCTTGAAAAGTCTCACCCCGTGAGAGAAAAGGACTTGAAAAGGGAATCCAGTGTCCTATAATGAAATATGCTCACGGGGTGAGATATTATGAATAATGAAGAAAGAGAGAAGCTGAAGATAGAGTGGGCAGCATTCGTATTGAAGTCCGGCACTTGCCAGCGTTCGATTCCGGCAATGGACTTTGCGGCCCAGACTAGTATCCTCTTTGTACTGAACCGGGAGGAGGAACCACTAACCCCTTCCCAGATTCAGAAATTTCTCTCGGTCGGAAGCGGAAGGACCGGAAACCTTCTGAAGCTGATGGAGAGGAAGGGCTGGATCAGACGTTCTACAAGCCAGGCGGACAGGAGGAAGACCCTAGTCTTCCTGACCCAAGCGGGGAAGGAAGCCTTCGACAAGGAGACGACAGGATTCCTAGAAGCTACTGATAAGGTAATCGACCGTTTCGGTGCCGAGGAGCTAAGGAACTTTATGGAAGAGGGGAAGAGACTGTTTGCCGTTATCGACGGCGTCAAGAAGGAAGGACCAAAACCATTATGATCAAGCTGATGAAGAAACTGAGGAAGAGGGACTGGATCAGCATGACTCTGATCGTTGCCCTTACGGTACTGGAAGTCTGGTGCATGATGCTGATGACTGACTATATGTCGGATCTCATCCAGAACATCATGTATCTTTATTACCAGGGCAATCCTGGCAAGATGGGACTGCCAGATTCTTCCATCCAATCTCTCTCAGCAATGGGAGGATGGAGCGGATTGGATTCCCTTATTCAATCGGGGTCTCCTTTAGTTAGTATGATTCCTGCCGAAAGCGCACCATTGATTCATTCTATTGCCACTGTTACAACGGGAAGCCTTTGGGTTTCTGCCGCCTACATGCTTCTCACTATTGTCGGATATGTCGGCTGCCAGGTGGTTATTGCCGCCTTTGCCAGCGGAATCGCGGCTAGCTTTGCCGTCTCTCTCCGCCATGATCTCAACGAGAAGATTTCCTCTTTCTCCTTATCCGAGCTCAACCACTTCTCCACTGCTTCCTTGATTACGAGAACGACAAACGATGTCGAACAGGTGCAGATGGCCTGGCTTTTCATGATGCGCTCTATCTTTGCCGCTCCGGTAACGGCAATCTGGGCAATCTGCAAGATCCAGGCATCCTCTAGCCAGCTTACGATCACGACCGGAATCTTCATTGCCTTCCTGATCGTTTCTCTTGCCATCATCGGTATCCTTGTTATCCCTAAGTTCCAGAAGAGCCAGAAGTATCTGGACCGTCTGAACATGATCACCAGGGAACAGCTGAACGGCATTAGGGTCGTCCGGGCATATAATGCCGAGCCTTACCAGGAGAAGAAGTTCCAGAAGGCAAACGATGACCTTACTTCCCTCAACCTCTTTACGGGACACGCCGTCGGACTGATGATGCCTTTGATGACCATCGTCATGGACGGCATCAGCCTTGCCGTCTACTGGGTCGGAGCAGGACTGGTCAATGACGGGAAGACGACTTATGCCACTCTCTCCTCCTACTCCATGCTTGTCGTCCAGATCGTCATGGCATTCCTGATGCTTCTTATGATGTTCATTCTTATCCCCCGTGCCCGGGTTTCCGCAAAACGTATCAACGAAGTGCTGGAGACTCCTTCTTCTATCCAGGATCCTTCTTCTCCGGAAGAACCCCGGGAAGAAGGGACAATCGAATTCAAGGACGTTTCTTTCCGCTATCCGGACAGCAAGGAAGATACTCTCTCCCATATCTCCTTTACCGCCAAGAAGGGCGACACCATTGCTATCATCGGTTCTACCGGCTCCGGGAAGACGACCCTTGTCGATCTTCTTGACCGCTTCTATGACGTAAGCGAAGGGGAAGTCCTTATCGACGGAGTAGACGTAAAGAAGATGAACCAGGATACTCTCCGCGGACTGATCGGATTCGTTCCTCAGAAGGGTGTTCTCTTCTCCGGTACCGTCCGCTCCAATATCGGTTTAGGGAAGAAGGAGATCACGGACGAGGAAGTAAAGGAAGCAAGCCGGATCTCCTGCTCGGAGGAGTTCCTTGCAAAGACAAGGGAAGGATACGATCTTCCTATCGCCCAGGGAGGAACGAACGTCTCCGGCGGACAGAGGCAGAGACTCTGCATCGCCAGAGCCGTTGCCCTCAAGCCTCAGATCCTTGTCTTCGATGATTCCTTCTCCGCTCTCGACTTCAAGACGGACTTGGCTGTACGGACGAATCTGAAGAACAGCCTTCCCGAGTCCACCAAGGTCATCGTTGCCCAGCGTATCGGAACGATCATGGAAGCAGACGAGATCCTGGTCCTCGATGAAGGAAAGCTTGTCGGAAAAGGCAAGCATGAAGAGCTTCTGAAGAACTGCCAGACATACCGGGATATTGCTCTTTCCCAGCTTTCCAAGGAGGAACTTGGCTTATGAGTATGCATCGTACAAAGGTTAAGATGCCGAAAGGCGACAACAGCTCCCTGAAGGAGAACACGAAAGCCCTCGGCAAGGTTGCTGTTTCTACCAAGAAATACTGGCCGTTCCTATTCCTTTCCGTCTTCTTCCTTCTGGTGACCACGGTGATTGCCATCATTTCCCCGCATTTCCTCGATCCGCTCACTCAGGCTATTGCGGATGGTGCCGGAACAAGGTCTATCGATATGGATGAAATCTCCCGCTACGGGGTCATCCTGATCTGCCTATACGTCGGATATTCCATTTCGAACTACCTTGCTTCCTTCATCGTCACTTCCGTTATCCAGAGATATGCGAATTCCCTCCGCAAGGACATCGTCAACAAGATCAACAGGGTACCGCTTAGCTATTTCGATTCCAGGGAGGTAGGTGACATCTTGAGCATCGTGACAAACGATGTCGATACGATGTCCCAGTCTCTGGATTAGGTCCTCGGCGTGCTTCTATCTTCTATCTTCATGCTGGTGGGTTCCCTGATCGGCATGTTTGTCACTTCCTGGCAGATGGCTCTTGTCGCCTGCCTTTCCATTCCGCTTATGGCTCTGTTCCTGGTCTTCATCATGAAGCTTGCCATGCCTCAGTTCATGAAGAGGCAGAACCAGATCGGCGCGCTCGACGGAAGAGTCGAGGAATCCTATTCCGGGCAGTCCGTCCTGAAAGCCTTCCGTGCAGAAGAAAAGTACAACGCTGCTTTCGACAAGCAGAACAGGGAACTTGGCGAAACCATGTTCAAGGCCCAGATCTGCGGCGGACTGATGATGCCTTCCATGACCTGGATTTCCTATCTTACCTATGTCGCGGTTCTTCTTGTCGGCGGAATCCTGATGACTTCCCATCCGGAAACCGGCATTGAATTCGGTACTCTTACAGCCTTCCTGGTCTATGTCCGTCTCTTCCAGCAGCCTTTCAGCCAGATCGGCCAGGCCATGAACTCTCTGCAGACTGTCTCTGCCGCTAGCGCCCGTGTCTTTGCCTTCCTAGGCGAAAAGGAGATCTCCGATGAAACGGGCAAGCCTTTCGCTCTGAAGAAGGACGGAGCAGAGGAAGTGAAGGGATCCGTCAACTTCGAGGATGTCCATTTCGGGTACGAGCCCGGAAGAGAAATCATCCACGGCTTCTCGGCCGTGGTGAAGCCGGGAAGCAAGGTCGCCATCGTCGGTCCTACGGGTGCCGGGAAGACGACGATCGTCAACCTCCTGATGCGGTTCTACGAGACGGATTCCGGGGATATCCTTATCGACGGCGTGAAGACTAGCGATATGCCGCGGAAGGAAATCCACGATGTCTTCGGCATGGTCCTGCAGGATACCTGGGTCTTCAACGGGACCCTGCGGGAGAACCTCGTCTACAACACCAAGGGAGTCACGGAAGAAGATATCCAGAATGTCATCCACGATGCCCACCTTACCCACTTCGTCCGTTCCCTTCCGGGAGGGCTCGACTATGTCATCAGCGACGGCAGCCAGATCTCCGGCGGCCAGAAGCAGCTCATCACTATCGCCCGTGCCATGCTCCGCAAGTCCCCTCTCATGATCCTGGATGAGGCAACCTCCAACGTCGATACCAGAACCGAGGAGAAGCTTCAGGAAGCTATGGACAGGCTGACCAAGGGGAAGACCTCCTTCGTGATCGCCCACCGGCTTAGCACCATCCGGAATTCCGACCTGATCCTCGTCCTGAAGGACGGGGACATCGTCGAGAAGGGAACCCATGATTCCCTCATGAAGGAAGGCGGATTCTATTCTTCCCTCTATAATTCCCAGTTCAGCTTCGAATAAGGAACAAACGGCTGCTACGAAACAAGAATCGTAGCAGCCGTTTTTTTCTTACGCATATTGCACCGCACTCCTCCGGAAGGATAGTATAATTTGAAGTTAGAAAGAAGAATACCCATGAAAGAATACCATAACGGACATTTCGAAGGAGAAAGAGCACTTTTCCGTCTCTCGGATGCAAAAATCTCGGACTCTCTTTTCGATAACGGGGAATCCCCTCTCAAGGAGGGAAGGAACCTAATCATCGATCATGTCACCTTCGGCTATAAATATCCTCTCTGGTACGGAAAAGGGCATCAGGTTACAAACTGCACTTTCCTGGAGATGTCCAGGTCCGGTCTCTGGTATACGGAGGATTCCTCTTTTTCGGATCTGGATATCATCGCTCCGAAGGAATTCCGGAGATGCCGGAACATCACTTTGGAAAGAGTCCGGTTTACGAATGCCCAGGAGACTTTATGGAACTGCAGCAAGGTAACCCTCAAGGATATCCAGGCCAAAGGGGACTATTTCGGTATGGGTTCTGAGGACGTTACGATCGAGAACATGGTCCTGGACGGGAACTACGCCTTCGACGGCGGAAAGAACATCAAGGCGAAGAACTGCGTCTTCAATACGAAGGATGCCTTCTGGAACTGCGAGAACGTAACTCTCCAGAACTGTGTCCTGAACGGAGAGTACTTCAGCTGGAACAGCAGGAACATCACCCTGATCGACTGCAAGGTCACCTCCCACCAAGGCTTCTGCTATATGGAAAACGTGGTATTGAAGAATACGTCGATAAGCCCGGATTCGGACCTGATCTTCGAATACTGCAAGAACCTGGACGTGGAGACTCCTTCTCTCCTTCTCTCCGTCAAGAACCCGGAGTCCGGAACTATCCGTGCTCTTTCCGTGAAGGAACTGATCCAGGACGATGAAAGAATCGATAAGAGCAAGATCAGGATCCTTGTAAGGAAAGGAAGCGGATATGAGGAAATATGATTTCTCCTCTAGGCTTTCTAGAAGAAGCAGCTCCTCCCAGAAGTGGGACGTGAAGGAAGGGGAGCTTCCTCTGACGATTGCCGACATGGATTTCAAGGCGGCCCCGGAAATCCAGGATGCACTGGAACGGAGAGTCCGGGAAGGCGTCTTCGGCTATGTCCAGCCAAATGAGGAATGGAAGGAATCCATCCAGGGTTTCTATAGGAGAAGGCATGGATATGATATCGACAAAGACTGGATCGTCTTCTCGACCGGCGTCATTCCGACCCTCTCTTCCTCGGTCCGGGCGCTCACCGAAGTCGGAGACAAGGTCATCGTGACTCCTCCTGTCTACAATATCTTCTACCATTCCATCACGAACAATAGGAGGATCATCCTTCCGGTTCCTCTCCTTTCCAAGGAGAAGGGATCCGGACTGGATTTTACCGGCCTTGAGAAAGCCTTTAAGGATCCTAAGGCTAAGCTTATGCTTCTATGCAACCCCGAGAATCCGACCGGGAAGGTCTATTCCAAAGAGGAGCTTGCCCGTCTTGGAGAGCTGGCAAGGGAAAACGGAGTCGTGATCCTCAGCGATGAGATCCACGGGGAACTGACAAGACCGAGTGTCTCCTATAACTCCTTTCTCTTTGCAAGCGAAGGAAACAGGAAGAACAGCCTTATCGCTCTTTCTCCGACGAAGGCTTTCAACCTTGCCGGCATAAAGACATCCGAAATGGTTTCTGCCGACCCTGTTATAAGGGACAAGGTTGCCAGTCAGCTCAATATCGATGAATGCGAAGAACCGAACGACTTTGCAATACCGGCTGCAATTGCCGCCTATGACAAAGGAGAAGACTGGCTGGACTCCCTTAGGGCTGTTATCCAGGAGAACGAAGACAGAGTGATCTCCTTCCTGGAAGAGAACAAGATTCCTCTTACCCTTTTCAAGGTCGAGGCGACCTACCTCCTCTGGATCAGTACTCTTCCTCTTACCAAGGACGGGGACAGGCTGGCTTCCTTCCTGCGGGAGAAGACCGGTCTCATGCTGACTCCGGGAAGCCTCTACGGAGAAGAAGGGAAACCGTTCCTCCGTATGAACGTAGCTGTTCCGAAAGAAGAGCTTCTGGACGGCCTGGC
>Ga0172377_10006696_pt1 | contig 11878 bp, 9 predicted proteins | sample Pumphouse3metaG_FD_119749 | JGI IMG/M metagenome (GOLD analysis project Ga0172377, IMG submission 119749) | Leachate microbial communities from a municipal landfill in Southern Ontario, Canada - Pumphouse #3 metaG | ecosystem: Engineered > Solid waste > Landfill > Unclassified | place: Canada... | reverse complement strand
ATTCAATCGCTCTGGAGCGCATAATCTTGCCCTGCTCGCTCTTGATCCCAAAACCCGCGAGGTACTGGCGTATGTGGGGAATGCTGATTTCCACGATGAGGAACACGGTGGCAAAATCGACATGGTTCATGTGCCCCGCCAACCAGGTTCCAGTTTCAAACCTATCGTGTATGCTGCTGCGTTTGAGCAGGGGTACGGTCCAGGAACGGTGCTTTTTGATGTGCCTACCAAGATCGGTGACGATGAGCCTCAAAATTTTGATGGAACATTCTGGGGGCCGCTCACCGTGCGCGCTGCGCTCGGTGCTTCGCGCAATATTCCCGCTGCAAAAGCTTTTTTCCTTGCTGGTGGCGAGATGAAAATTCTGCAGCTTGCCGCCGCGCTCGGCGCCAACACGCCGCTTACCCGTCGTGCTGAGCTTTCACAGCAGCGCGGTTCTTTTGAGTATGGATGGCCTTTGGCGCTCGGTGCTGCAGAGACACCGCTCATAGAGATGGTGAATGCCTATGCTTCTTTGGGTGATGGCGGTGTTGTAAAACCGGTTGTTAGTATTCAATCTATCACAGACAAGCATGGGAATATTCTCTTCCAGTCCGATGCTGAACCTGTAGAGCAGAGCGTGCTAGATGCACGTATTGCGTATCAGATTACTTCCATTCTTCGGGATGAATCTGCGCGTCCCGAAGAATATTGGAGGTCGCAGCTCACCGTTCCGGGGTACGAAACGGCAGCCAAGACAGGGACGAGTAATAAGTGCCTGGAGTGGAACCAGGAGACGGGCGCCTGTTTACTTCGGAAGCCTGACAATGCCTGGTTGCTTGGTTATACGCCTAATCTGGTTGCGGGCGTATGGGCGGGCAATGCCGACAGTAGTGCGCTCTATGATCGTGGCGGTGGTCTGAATACCGCTAGTCCGCTCTGGCGTGATTTCATGATTCGTGCTCATAAGAGACTTTCTTCTCCCGTTACTTCTTTTACTTCTCCTAGTGGTTTGGTTCAGGTGCAAATTTCTACGCTTTCCGGGCAACTCCCGACTGAGTGCACTCCCCTGAGTCATCGTCGCACGGAGATTTTTCTCTCTGAACGTGTTCCCGTGCAACAGGATCCCGCCTGCCAGATGCTTGCCGTGGACAAGGTAACGGGCATGCTAGCTTCGGAGGTTTGTCCTGCGGAAGCTCAAGAGGAGGGTCGTTTCTTCCATGGACAATCCATTCTGCCGGATCGATGGCCGACGTGGGAGCAAGGTGTGCAAGCGTGGATGGATGCGCAGATGGAGCTATGGAATGCGACAGATACTCATTCTGGTGCTCTTATTCCGCTCCCCAAGGCTCCAACTGAGATTTGTGATCCCAGTCTGACGCCGGGGCGTCTCATTGCGCCCGAGGTACATCTGCGTTTCCCGCTAGACGGTGGTATGGCGCCTTATCCTGCGTTCGTTGCCCAGATCGAATGGGATGTTGGTTCTTCTGTTCGTGAAGTGCGCTACGAGCTTAATGGTCGGCGCGTAGGTCTGGAGTCAAGTCCTCCATTCTCTGCCGTCATCAGGGTCCCCCGTTCTGTTCCGCAGGAAGGCACGCACGTCCTCAAAGTCATTCTGGAAGACGAGTACTTTAATCAGGCGGAGGATGAAGTTATGTTCCGCTTCGGTGAGGATCGTCAGCCGCCATCTATCCAACTGGTTTCTCCGGAGAAGCGTTTATTTGCTCCGGGTGAAACTGCAGTTTTCCATGCTCTTGCAGAAGATACGGAGGGTGGCATTAAGTATGTGCAGTTCTATTTGGACGATCTCTTACTCACAACGAAGCCGCACGAGCCGTACAGTGTCACCTATACGCTTCCGAAAGAGGACGGTTTGTATCGCTTGCGTGCCGTTGCTGAGGATATGGCGGAAAATACCGGCAGCGATATGTTCCTGATTGGCGTAGGTGACGTTACTATTCCGGATGATCGTCGTCCTCTTCCTTCCTTGCCGCAAGATCCTGTACTCAATAGCTCTGATAGGGGTGTTGTTTTGGACGCTCGAGACCCCGCTATTTTGACGCCTTCCGACGATATTTCCATGCAACGTAAGGAAGTGCGCGAGTTCTCTTTCCAGGTTCCCCGTATTGGCGGAGATATCGCGCAGTTGACAGTTTGGGTGCAACATGAACAAACCGGTGACATCAGTCCGCTTCTTACGCTTACGGATGGCGAGGGTATCTATCGTCGCGACTGGAGCACCAGACTCGTCGGAGACCACATTCTTATCCTCGCGACAGAGGATAGTGCGGGTACCGTGACAGAATGGGATCGCAGACGGATTTCCGTGCGGTAATGCCTAACGCAGCTCTGACGCAATATCATCGTCGATATCGGCATTGGTGTGCACTTCCGCTACGTCATCATCTTCTTCGATGGCATCGATGAAATCGATGAGTTTCTGCGCTGTGACCGTATCTGCGATACGTATTTCCTGTTTGGCTATGTATTTGAGCCCTGCTTCCCGTATGGCCAATTCCTTTTTCCTCAGTATGTCGCGCACTTTTGCCCATCGGGTTGCATCGGTCGTTATGTTTACATTGTTGCTGTCTTTGGCGATATCTTCCGCGCCTGCGTCGATGAGCATAAGTTCCGTGTCGTCGTCCAGTGATCCTTCTGCTATTACCACTCCTTTCTTTTCAAAGAGGAAGAGTACAGATCCGCTTTCCGCCCATTTACCTCCGCGTTTTTCGATGGCGGAGCGGACATTGCTCAATGTTCGGTTGCGGTTGTCCGTGAGGCATTCAATGATGCACGCTACTCCACCCGGACCGTAGGCTTCGTACGTTTCTGCAACAGTGTGTTCGCCTTTCAGATCACCTGTCCCTTTTTTGATCGCGCGTTCGATGTTGGCATTCGGTACATTGTCCGCTTTTGCGTTCTCTATGGCTGTGGCCAGACGGGGGTTCATTTCGGGATCTTCGCTGCCGCCTTCGCGTGCTGCAATTTCTACCAGCTTGGCGTGCCGTGTGAAGATCTTTCCGCGTTTTGCGTCGGCAGCGCCCTTTTTATGCTTGATGCTGTGCCATTTGCTGTGTCCAGACATGGGTGGTTGGAATAATACGCGATCCTTGCAGAGCAAGTACACTGCTTATTGTACAACATATGGTCCGCTTATTTGCGGTACGCCAGCATCCCCATGAATCGTGCACGTTCTATTGCAGTTTTCAGCATTTTTTGGTGCCTGAGGCATATGCCGGTGTAGTACCGTTTACGGATGTTGCCGAAGTAGTCGACGTACGATTTGATGGACGGGTAGTCTTTGTAGTCAATGTACTGTGTTCCCTTTTGGCAGAGAGGACATTGCTTCTTCCGTGGATCGGACCGGCGAGGTTGCTTGTTCTGGGACATGGGGAGAGAGGAAATTAGAGTTCGAGTTCGTCGTCGGCGATCAGCTTGTCGATTTGTTCCGTGAGTTCGCCCGCCTGTTTTTTCGTAGGTGCCTCTGTTTCAGCCTGTTTTTTGGGTGCAGCACTGCGGCGTGATTGTTTCTTCTGCCTCTCGAGCATTTTTTTACGCAACTCTTCCTCTTTGCGCAGTTTTTCGTGCTGTACATCTTCTTCTTTCTGTTTCTGCCATTCGATGTATTTTTCTGAGTACGCAACAATTTCGTACCCCTTTGGTGGTTTGATGATCAAATGCCGAAGTACATTTTTCATGATGAGCAGATTTTCCTCAATTTCCCGGATCTTTTCTGGGACGATTTCGTAATGCAGAACCACCACGTTGGCTTCTTTGTATCCGCCAATTTCGTATGCGAGTCCGCGGCGTCCCCACACATCTTTGGCTATCTGTTTTCCTCCTGCTTCTTCGAATAATTCTTCAATTTCTTTCATGAGTTGCTGTTCTTCTTTCTGCGATATGGGGTATGGCAGCAGCAAGCAGCATTCGTATATGCGGGCGTCTTCGTTGGATGGTACAAGTTCGGGCATGGTGATCCTTGGGTGAACCCTGCAATTGTACTTATTGCAGGGGAATCTGTGTGGGAAGGCTACGGTTCCCGTATGGTGTAGTCAAAGAAAAACGCAGGTTTCTGGAGTTCCCTACTGGAGGAAGTTAGAATTGTTCTCGAAAACAGCCCACACCGAGGAAGTGGGCTGAGAGAGCTGTTCAGTTGGTGAGATGATTCTCACTAAATGTCCTACTCTTCGACGAAGTACAGTGGCGGGAAGCTCAAGTTGGTAACGGCATTGATTTTCTGTCGAAGCTCAGAACGCTGGTACTGATGCTGGCCGCTTTCCACGATGGACAGAATTGTCCCATCCGAAGCCACATGATAGTGGTTCAGATGAGTATTCGTCGTACCGGGAATCGGAATCAGCCATTCACCGTCATGTCGTTTGATAGGCTTATCCATTGCATATCACCTCCTTTCTCCTCGGATTACATTTCAAAGAACAGCTTCCAAATCCTCAAACCTTGCGATTTGAGCTTTGCAGGTTATGTCTCTCTCTCTATATACTTGTCAAGTATGGAACGTCTTGATGCGCACTTGGATCGCAAGCACTTCAGCGGAGAGTTCGCTCTTCCTGAAGAGGAATATAGTTTGGATTACACTTGGAGAAAACAAGAATTCATTAATGCTCATATCACAGGAGGAAGTCTCATGGGATCTCTCTTTGAGGATTGTGTGTTCAACAACACCATTTTCGAGAACGTATTCATCGATGATGTCGATTTCGTTCGCTGTCACTTTGATAACTTCAAGATTATCAATTGCAGCCGGGAGGGGATGGAAATGCGGGAGTGTACGGGCAATCCTCCCACGTTGATCGGCACCAAAGCGCCTCGTCCGGGTTGGGAAGACAAAACACTTCCACCTGGCTGGGGTCCGGAAACAGATGGAACCAAACGGTGAGTCATGCAGTGGCATTATGGCCTGCCCTCCGTAGCAATTGCCATCCTCCGCTCTGAGTGGCCTGCCAACCGTAGCTCTGCGGTCGTGCCAAGAAATACTCTCACAGAGTCAGAGCTACGGACGGCAACCTTCGCAGAGCGAAGGTTGGAGCCGCCCACGGGATTTGAACCCGTGACCCCCTCCTTACCATGGAGGTGCTCTACCACTGAGCTAGGGCGGCGTACCTATATGCCCGCAGAGTCTACAAGGTGCCCTACGAGATCTCCACCTCATTCCGCTTTGATTTTTACAGTTTCTGCCAATGTTTCTAGTGGTATTCCCTGGTGTGTGCGAATTGCATTTTGTACAGCATGTAGGCCTATTAGGGCGCATTGCAGTCTGCGTGGTCCGATAGGGATTCCCAGTAATGCGCAGATATCCTCTTGTTTCATTGCTACTGCAGTTTCCGTTTGCATTCCCTCCAGACGTTCGCTGAGAAGTGACATGGCAGCCTGGCTGATGGCGCACCCGGTTCCTTCCCACCTCATTTCTCGGATGCATGCATTTTCTATCTGTAGATGGACAGTGATGGCATCTCCACAACTCCAGTTTTTTTCCTCATGCGTTATGTTTGCGTTCCGCAACTTTCCTGTGTTGCGGGGGTTGCGATAGTGTTCGAGGATATTGTCTGCGTAGAGATCCATGGGGATTGGGAATTGGGAATAGGGAGTGGGGATTAGGGATTAGGATTGGGGTTTGGAGAGGAAGGAAATGGCTTTTTGTAGTGCAGGGGCGATGCGGTCAACCTCTTCTGCCGTGTTGAAGATGCTCACAGAGATGCGCACGCTGCCTGGTACGCCGAGCCGGTCATGCAGCGGTTGGGCGCAGTGGTGCCCTGCACGCACGCAGATGCCGTTTTGGCCGAGTAGTGCGGCAATGTCGTGCGGGTGGACTTTTTCGACTGTGAAGCTCAGGCATCCGCTCGCATTTTGTGGACTGAGTATCTGTACTTCGCGGATGGATTCCAGGCTGCACCGTGCTCGGTTCAGCAATGCTGTTTCGTGTTGTTCTATTGCTTCCCATTCGTGTGTGCCAAGCCACTGCAGAGCAGCGGCAAGCCCCGCCGCCTGTGCGGCCGGCGGCGTGCCGGCTTCAAAGCGCAGCGGAATGTCCGCTGCGGTAAATCCATCCTGTTTCACACTGCGGATCATGGTGCCTCCGCCGAGGAATGGCGGCATTTCCTGCAGGAGTGCTTCTTTGCCATATAGTACCCCGATGCCTGTTGGTCCGAAGATTTTATGTCCGGAGAACACGCAGAAATCACAATTGATTTCCTGCATACGTATTGGCGCATGTGCTGCGAGCTGCGATGCATCCATAACAACGATGGCATTATGTTCGTGTGCCATTTCGATCATGTGTTTCAGCGGCGGGCGCACGCCCAGTACATTGCTCTGTCCTGTGAGTGCTACGACTTTCACAGGTTTTTCCTCGAGGAGCTTTTTGTAACGATCTATGTCGAGCGTGCCTTTTGTGTCGCACGGAATCCAGACAATAGATGCGTCGATGCGTTTTGCAAGCTGCATCCATGGCACGATGTTGCTATGGTGTTCCAGCATTGATATCGCTACTACGTCTCCTTTGCGTACGTACTGTTCCCCCCAACTGCGGGCGACCAGATTTATGCCTTCCGTTGCGTTCTTCGTAAAAACAATCTCGAGAGTGTTCTGCGCATCAATAAATCTCTGTACCACGTTGCGTGCGTTTTCGTACATGCGTGTTGCTTCTTCTGCCAAGGCATACATGCCGCGGTGGACATTGGCACGATTCTCCTCAAATTTCCTTTCCGTATTCACGGCATCGTGCACGATGGGGGTCTGCGCCGCCGCATCGAAGTATGTTATGGGTGCCGATGTACCCGTGCGGGGCGCAAGCGCGGGAAACGCCGCACGGATATGCTGGATGTCCAGTGCCATTCCGTAGTCAGCATACTGTGCTCCTTTTTTTCCATAAAGCATTCGTGTGCGAATTTCATGTGTTTCTGTTAGGGTACCCGTACTGTTTTACTTATGCAGCGAACAACCATCCAGTACCTGTCGCTCGTGCTTTTCCTCGGTATGCTTACTTGGGGCGTGTACACCATGCTTGTCTATTTTGGCATACCAGTGCATGGTCAGGTACTTCTTGCCCAGGCAGGTCGTGATTATGTGGATGGCATGTGCGGCGCTTTGCCTCTTTGCCGCGGTTTCTTTGGTTTGCTGCCTTCCGTCATCCGCACTTTTGGCAAAGCGGCGCCATTTGCGTGGTACGGGATGCTCACACTTGTGGCATACGGTGCCTATCTGGTGTGGCATGCATTCCGGCATGGCCATGTGCAATTCTCATTCCGGATGCGTCCGTGGCATATCCTCGGTTTTTTCCTTCTTTCACTCTGGGGGATATTCACTGTTCTCTCCTTCTCCGATCTGGGGAATGGTGAATCTCCGCTGCGTCTTGTGGAACCTCACCCTTCCATTTATCAGGGGGATGATGCTCGGGGGTTGCAAGTGCTGCAGGAAAACTTTGACCGACTGATTGCCGTTGATTGTTTGCGGAAGGTCGGTGAAGTACGTCCGGGCATCGGTGATTACCGCGTTAAATTTTCCTGCGTGCAACAGTCATTTTTGGTTTATGTTCTTTCACAGGTGTTGTTTCTGACACTCCTCTTGTTCGTCTTTCTTACGGCAGGTCGGGCGCTACTGTGGCACATGCGTCTGCGTTCGTTGCCTCCACTTTTAGAATCAGTCATAAGTCTGTGTGCGGGGATGTGCATGGGTATTGTCGTATTATGGTTTATGGCGGTTTTCGGGATCTTTTCTCCAATAGTTGCATGGGGAGTTCTGATCGCCACGTTGCTCTTTGGTGCGCGCCATGTGTGGTATTGGCTTAGATCGCTCCATACGCATGTTTGGGATTTTTCCTGTTCGTGGCGCAGTCTTGCTCTGCTCTTTTCCTATTTGCTCGTCAGTTATCTGGCGCTCAATTTTTTGGTTGTCGTTCGTCCATTCCCCATTGGCTGGGATGATTTGGGCAGTTACCTCAACCGGCCGAAGTTGCTCGTGAGCTATGGATCATTTATCCCATCCATGTCTTCGTTTCAGTGGGAGTACCTCTCTGCTCTTGGTTATTTGTTCTTTGGATACAATAGTACGTTTGGTAGCACAGCGGCTATGCTCATCAATTGGAGCGCCGGTCTGCTTGCTATTCTGGTGGTCATCGCGTTCACCCGCACGTTCCTGCGTGGCGGTGCGGCACTGGCGGCATTGCTCTATTACAGCCTTCCCATTGTCGGTCATTTTTCGTTTGCGGATATGAAGACCGATAATGCTGTGTTTGCTTTTCAGGCTATCAGTATTCTGTGTCTCTTTCTGTACCTTTTTCCGTTTTCGCGCGATGAAGCTCCGCGGCGCCGTTGGCAGTGGATTGCATTGGCAGGTGCCTTCTGCGCTTTCGGTTTTGGTACGAAGGCGACTGCCATCATGACGTTTATGATGCTGGGAACCGTACTCTTGGGTTCTTTGGTGCACTGGTCAGGATTTTTCGGCGGAGTACTGCTGGCATTTGTTGTTTTTGAAGTGCAGGGGCCTTTGGGCATCGAACGCATTGCGCAGCGCGTTCATATGGGTGAATGGGTTTCTTCGCAGGGATTCAGCCTTGTTTTTAGCCTTTTCGGTATTGCTATTTTGATCATTGCTTTTCTGCGCAATCGAAAGGCGGCTTTTCCTGCGGCTCGTGCGGTTTTTGTATTCGTCGCGTCCTTTTTTCTCTGCATTTTGCCCTGGATTATCCACAACAATGTGCAGGCAGGCAACACGGTGCCTACGCTCCTTTTGGATGCGCCCAATACCATTACGCCTGTTATGGATTACTCGGGTACGGACGTACCGAATGCCGTGGCTCCTGTTCGTTCGCTCACAGGTGCTTTGGTTGTTGATCGATCACATCCTGCGTGCGTTGCTACGGGTCGCGAAGAAGAATTGGGGCGTTATTGGGGATTCGGTGATGGATGGGGGCACTATCTCCTGTTGCCGTGGCGTACGGTCATGAATATCGACAGTGCCGGGTATTACGTTACATCCGCTCCGTTCTTGCTTCTATTTCCACTGCTTCTTCTGCTTCCGTACTTCTGGATGTCACAGGGGCGTTGGTTGCGGTGGCTTTTTGCCGGCACGGTATTTTTGGTTGTGCAGTGGATGTTTTTGGCGAATGGTGTTCCGTGGTATGGCATTTCCATGTTCCTTGGTCTGTGTATTGGCGTTGCTGCCTTTATTGTGCGTGCTCCGGACGGGCCTAATCGCTGGATTGCTCTTTTGCTCATTGGCGGCAGTCTTCTCAGCAACTTCTCTATGCGTCTGTGGCAGTTTGAGCAGCAGCGCAATTTATTGGAGTATCCCATAGGTAAAGTTTCTGCAGAGACGATGCGTAAACGCACCATTCCTCATTACGATACTGTGACGGAGGTTATTTTAGAACGGTACAATACGATGCCGGATCGTCCGTATGTGTACCGTGTGGGTACCTTCTTGCCGTACTTTATTCCACGGAACTTAGAAATCATCGGTATTACGGATCATCAGCTCGATACCTTCCGTTGCTTGCACCAGGAAAATGATAACCAGCTTACGTTGCAGAGGCTTAAAGCTTTAGGTTTCAACAGCATCATTTTCGATACGAATACAGCGACCATCGAGCGTGATATCCAGGGATCTTTGCATCGCAAAGTCCAGGAGTTCGTTGATTTCCTCAATGATCCTTCTTTGGGCATGCGTGCCGTGGTGAACGATCCCGATGCAGGTATTGCCTATATTCTTATTCCGTAGAAATCCATAGCAGGAACTTGCCCCCGCCCCTCTCCTGCGCCACGCTGGGCGGGATGAAGGTACTTGTGGTCATTCCTGCATACAATGAAGCACGGCGCATCGGCAATGTTATTGCCGGTGCGTTGCCGCATGCGGATGCCGTATTGGTAGTTGATGACGGTTCTACTGATGCGACAGCACAGGTAGCTGCAGCCGCCGGTGCTCAGGTGATTTCACACATGGAGAACTGCGGCCCCGGAGCGGCGACCATGACCGGTATACGCGCTGCTCGCGCTATGGGTGCTCATGCGGTGGTAACGCTGGATGCCGATGAGCAGCATGATCCGAATGACATGCCGGTCATGCTCAGGCCTATTGTGGATGGCACGGCGGATATTGTTTTCGCCAACCGTTTCGGTCGGCGCAATCGCATTCCTCTTGTTCGTCGCTTGTTTAATGCAGCGGGAAACGCCATCACTTTTGCGGCCACCGGTCGCTGGGTGCCGGATAGCCAGTGTGGTTACAAAACATTCGGTCCCAAAGCTTTGGCAGAATTGGATCTGCGTATGAGCGGTTTTGAATTCTGCACGGAAATCGTGCGTGAATGCGTCCAGCGTCAGTGGCGCAGCGCTCATGTGCCGGTCAAGGTGCTCTATTCGCAGTACACGCTTGCCAAGGGGCAATCGTTTGCCGTTGGTGTCCGTACGGCATGTAAAATTTTGCTGCGTTCGTTTCTTCGGTGAAGTTTTCGTTCTACCTGCATTGCCTTATTGCTATACTCTCGCACGTGATTATTACCCCTTACCAGATCCTGGCACCCATTGCATCGTTCCTTGCCATACTCTATGCATGGAGTCTGGTGAGCCGTGATAAAAAAACGGTATGGGAAGCGGCGGTTTGGACGATATTCTGGCTCACCGTCGCCGGTATTGCACTGTTTCCCGATTTGTTGGAGTACCTGACGCATGTAACTGGCGTGCAGAAGCGTGAAAATGCAGTCTTCGTCACGAGCATTGGTATACTCTTCTTCGTTGTGTTCTACCTCGTTATGCGGCTGGAAGCTCTGGAACAGCGGCAGACGCGTATTGTGCAGAAAATGGCGCTCAAAAAAGCTCGTCTTGGCGATGAAGATGAAGAGGAGTAATACCCGTCTTCGCCATGCTTATTGATTATGCGTACCATCCTTCTCATCTCACCGTATTGGAAAGAGCCGCATCGTTGGATGGTGAGCAGCGTGAATCTTGCCGCATTGTGGCAGAAGCTCGGATACCGGGTTGTGGTGGTGTGCATGGGGCACGGCGATGCCGTCGACAGGGTTTCAGGTACGCTCACGATTTATCGCAAGAAAGACTGGTTCCTGCGTGATCCCCTTAATTTTGGCATCGCCCCCGGTTTTACGCGTCTGGTTCGCTGCACCATACAGGCGGAGAAACCGGATATTTTGGTGTGCAATAAAGTGCTCTTCTGGTCATCTTTTTCTCTCATCCCTCTCCGGCTGCTTGGATATCGTTTCATTCTCCTCACGGATGCGCTCGTTGGCATGACATGGTGGCCTCGGCGCCGGTTGCCGGCCATGCTCATGGCGCTCGGTGCGTGGACGGCGGGGTGGTTCGTCCTGTTGTGTGCACGACAGATTGTGTTCTTCCACCCGCAACCGCCATCGCTCCTGAGGCGTCTGGGGATTTTGCATACATCGCAGGTGATTCCAACGGGAATAGATACTTCTCACTTCTCGGTTCTCATTTCTCGGCAGCGGAGTGAGAAAGCTGAAGACAGAAGTGAGAAGGTCACTGTGACCTACGTTGGGCGGTTGGAATCTGTGAAGGGTGTCGACGATTTTCTGGCTGCTGTTTTGCCGCTCAAATCCGAGTACCCGAAGCTCACCATTCAGGTGGTCGGTTGGTACTCCTCGGCAAGTTCGGGCCAGGCGAATCACCCGCTGGTCAAACAGTATGAGCGGCAGGTTGTGTTTACCGGACTAAGAGATGACATACCGGAGATCCTCTCTGGAACGGATATTTTCGTCCTCCCGAGTTACAGCGAGGGATTAAGCAATGCGCTCATGGAGGCTATGTCGAGCGGTTGTGCGTGCATTGCTTCGGAGGTTGGCGGCAATAGGTTCCTTTTGCAGAACGGGGTTTCCGGTTTCCTGTTTCCTCCGGGTGACATCCAGGCGCTCCGTTCT
>Ga0172377_10006695_pt1 | contig 11879 bp, 15 predicted proteins | sample Pumphouse3metaG_FD_119749 | JGI IMG/M metagenome (GOLD analysis project Ga0172377, IMG submission 119749) | Leachate microbial communities from a municipal landfill in Southern Ontario, Canada - Pumphouse #3 metaG | ecosystem: Engineered > Solid waste > Landfill > Unclassified | place: Canada... | reverse complement strand
GGGTGTTTGTGAATTGTTTTCACTCATAAAGTATTTACCTTAGTTTGGTTTTAGATATGTAATTGCAGGGGATTCTTTTAAGTTTAATGTGAGAATTTTACAATAATAAACCCTCTAAAGTCAAGTGTATAGGCTATTTTACTCTTTCATGCCATCAAGAGTTTTGAAAAGTAACTCAGATAACGACTCTCTATCTTTTGTATTTACCTGACTAAACATCTCTTCTTCAAGTGTTATAACATCACTAAGAGACTTCTCAACTATCTCTTTTCCTCTCTTTGTTAGGCGGACAAGTTTACTTCTTTTGTCTTCTTTGTTATCTAGCCTTTTTATAAAGCCTTTTGCATCTAACTTTTTTAAAACTTTAGTCATCCCACCTGAAGAGAAAAAGAGTTTTTCATAGAGCACTGTAGGGCTTAGTGTATGCTTTTCATCTACTGATGAATGAAGAGAAGAAAGAACATCAAGCTCACTAGTTGAGATAGAATACTTCTCATCTAAAAGATAGGATTTTTTTGTCTTTGTTGCTTAAGTGTAAAATCAGCTCATTTGAATTCATAAGGCGAATTATACTCAGATAGTATCTTTAAGTAAATGTGCGGTGCTTGGCTTTTAATTATGAAGCATCTTTATAAAAGCATTGACAATTTTCATATCTAAATGTTTATGCATATGTGTCTTCATAAGATAAATAGCATCATAAGAACTCAATGCTCTTTTATATGAGCGTCGTGTGGTTAGTGCGTCAAATACATCACATACTGCTATAATACGCGGAAAAAGTGTTATCTCCTCACCTTTAAGTCTATCAGGGTAACCCAAACCGTCAAGTTTTTCATGGTGGTGGCGAATACCGTCTAATATATTTTTATCTGTGATTCCTATCTTAATAGCGATTTCATAGCCAAGAGATGGATGCTTTTTCATCTCATTAAACTCAAAATGGTTAAGCACACCTATTTTATTTACAATATTGCGGTCTATACTACTTTTACCAAGGTCATGAAGTAGAGCTGAACGACCCAAGGCATTAAGTTTTGTTTGGTTTAGTTCAAGTTCTGAACCAAGACAGAGTGAATATATACTAACATTGAGGGAGTGTGTGTGAGTGTAGTAATCATACTCAATTATTTTCATAAATGATTTTATAGCTTTTTTATCATAGATAATACTTTGTATAATTGGTTCGATTATGTTTTTTGAGCGTTGTACGTTCTCTAGTGCTTCTGGGTTTTCATAGAGTGAGTTTGTAAGCTCTGAGGTAGAGGTGTAGATTATATCTATTTTATCTTCTAGTGAAAGCCGTTTATTTTCAACTGTGTCTTGGAGTTTTTTTTCTATAAAACAGTCATATTCACTTTTTTGTTTTTTATTAACATAGAGTCTCTCAATTTCCATTAAAGTATTTTTATTTACTTTATCGATTACGGTATTACTTTGTAAAAACAGTGACATATGCGTTACATAGTCATTAATGTAGAGATTGAATTTTAGATTATCACCAACATTAATAAGGCGTTTGTCAAAAACTGAGTACGAGGAGAGAATATGGTTCTGTATGTCAGCATCACTTGACTTTATATCAGTTTGAACTTTTTTTTTATATTTCACAATCTCGCCAATTTATGTAAATTTCCTTAAGTTATTCACTCAAAGAAGGTGTTCTTGTGGAGCTAGAAAATTATATCAACTATGCTATGAAGAGTATATTAAAAAATTCAACTGAGAAAAGCTTTTACAAAGAGACTAATAAGACTTAGTAGGTTAAAGAAGATGCTCTGTAACTCTGTTTATACACTTTTTATATCTTTTTGCATCTTCAATTTTCTCAAAATTTTTACTTATCATAGAGTAGATAAAAAATTTTGGCGATTTTGTGTATAAACTCTTTAACATACAGATTATAGTTTTTGGCGAGATATGATGACTTAGGTTAAGATTGTTTTGTTCAGTTAATGAACAAGCTAGCGCATAGTGATTTTTTGCATCATAAGATACATCTATAAAAACTATCTCATCTGCATCTAAGAGTTGTAAAACTAGCTCTGGCGTGAGCTGATGCATAGAGAGTAGTTTTGTGTTTTTTAACTCTAGTTTTTGCAGCTCTTTTATAGTGTCAATTCCAAAAGCATCTTCGCCTCTTAACTCATTTCCATAGCCGATAATTACTCTCATTAGCTTCTTTGGATAACTTTTATTATTTTTTTATTATGGTCTCTTATTTCTACTTTTGATGAGATAATTCCTAGTGCATGAGTAGAACAGCTAAGGCAAGGGTCAAAACATCTAATCACTGCCTCGACTCTGTTTAATGCACCGTCGGTTATATTTTTTGCATCTACAAATCTTTGAGCTACTTGCTTTACTCCTGCATTCATAGCTAAGTTGTTATTTCCAGTTGCAATAATAAGGTTAACTCCTGTAATAATGCCATCTTTTGTTACATGGTACTCATGAAAGAGAGTTCCTCGTGGAGCTTCAGAACACCCAACTCCCCTTTCATAACTAATAGTTGAAGTTGATTTTATATTATCACTCATCGTATCATCACTCTTTAAAAGTTCTTCTATTTTTTCAATAGCATAAATCATCTCGATTAATCTTGCATAGTGGTAGTAAAAGGTGTTTAGTACAGGTTTGCCACCATTAAGAGCTTTGAACTTTATAAGCTCTTTATCTGCTACTGGAGTTCCGCAACTCTTAGCGATGTTAAGTCTTGCCAATGCTCCAACTCTATACATTCCATTAGGATATCCTAGAGGTTTGTAGTAAGGTGATTTTAAGTAGCTAAATTTCTCAACTGCCTCTCCTATAAACTCTTTATAATCTCTGGGTTCAATATTGTCTTTTAAAATATTTCCCTCGCTATCCATAAACAAAAGTTTTCCATCATAATGCTCAAGAGTACGCTCCTCGTTTGAGATAGCCATAAAAAGCGATGGATATGAACCTAAGTAATCTATCTCTTCTTGAAATCTATGAAGATTATCTCTAAAAAACTCTAAAGCATCTTGTGCTATTTTTAGCATAGTTGGAACTTGCTCTAAAATTTCATCTTTTTGAGATTGCTCTATTTTATGAGCTGCACCGCCTGGGATTAATCCAGTAGGATGAATTCTTTTTCCTGCTAAACTTTCTATGATTTTTTGTCCAAATGCTCTTAGATTGATACCGTCTTTTGCCATTTGTGGATGCGTCTGCATCATCTTAAAAATATTTCTATCTTCTTTTGGCGCATCAAAGCCGTAGATAAAATCAGGACATGAGAGATGATAAAAGTTTAGCGTATGAGATTGGAGAATCTGAGCGAGATTTACGATTTTTCTGATATTTAAACCTGCTTTTGGAGGTGTGACATCTAGGATCTCATCTATTGCTTTTGTAGCTGAGACAACATGACTTACTGGGCAGATGCCACATGTTCTAGCTGTAAGAGCTGGCATTTCAGTATACATTCTGCCTTCACAAAACTTCTCAAAACCGCGATATTGTGTTACATGTATTTTTGCATCTTCAACTTTACCGCTTTCATCTATGTCTATAGTTATTTTCGCATGACCTTCAATTCTTGTTACTGGATCTATGACTATTGTTTGTTTTTGCATAATTATTTTCCAAATCTTGTTAGTTCGTGTATTTTTATCTCTCTACCTTCAATGAGTGCTTTTAACATCTCGTAAATTGCATCTGCTGGAGTAGGGCAACCTGGTAAAAAGTAGTCAATTTTTACAGCCTCATGTAGAGGTATGACTGTGTCAAGTAGTTTTGGAACTATTTCAGATGGGTACTGATGGTTTAAATCAGCAAGATCAAAATATCCTTTTTGCAAAATTGCATCACTACCGTAGAGATTTTTCATAGCAGATACATTTCCAGTAATTGCACAATCTCCAAGAGCTAAGATTAGCTTAGAGTTTTCTCTTATCTTTTTTATAATTTTTAAGTCATGGTCAGTACTTAATGCTCCCTCAACTATAGTCAAGTCAACATCTTTGGGAAACTCTTTGGCATCAACATATGGACTATAAACAACATCTACATACTGGGCTAACTCAATAAGTCTTTCATCCATATCTAAAAATGACATGTGACAACCAGAACAACCATCTAGCCAGATTGTACCAAGGCGTATTTTATTCATTGTTGACCTCTGTTTTTAATAAGTTCTGTAACAATCTCTCGTTTTTTTATAACATCTTCTTCACTTATGTCTTTCTCATAAAGTGCGCCAGTAGGGCAGACATATACACATTTTCCACAGCTTGTACAACTAGTTGAGTCTGCCCACGGTTCATCCATATCGTGAATAACTCGTGTGTTTAAACCTCTACCAAAAAGGTCAAGTGCATGAGCTCCCTCTATCTCATCACAAACTCTGATGCATCTAGTACACAAGATACATCTGTTTGGGTCATTTACAAAGTTTTTATGTGAAGCATCTATTTCAAATCTTTGGTTTATATAAGGAGTGAAGCTGTGGCTAAGTTCTAGCTCTACAGATTTGCTTTGAAGTTGACAATCTCCATTAACCACACAAGTGCTACATGTATGAGAACGCTCAGAAAACATCATAGAGAGTATCATCTCTCTTGCAGCTAATATCTTAGGTGTAGAGGTCTTTACTTCCATTCCTTCTTTTATCTTTGCCGTACATGAGGGTATAGGTTCGTGTCTTCCTTCTACCTCGACTATACACATTCTGCATGAGCCAACATCGCTAAGACCTTTAAGGTGACACATAGTTGGAATTTCAATGCCATTGTCACGAGCCACTTCAAGTATTGTCTGATTTGACTGCCCTGTGACGCAGATGCCGTCTATCTTAAAATTTTTGACTCTCACTTTTGCTTTAATCATTTTTTATCCCTGCTAGATATTCGTCTTCAAAGTATTTTATAGTGCTTAAAACTGGATTTGGAGCGGTTTGCCCAAGTCCGCAAAGGCTTGTACTCTTTACTATCCCACACATCTCTTTTAAAAGAGTAAAGTCTTGCATCGTCGCCTCTTTTGCTATAAACTTATCAAGCAGTTGTGTAAGCTGAGTTGTTCCTACGCGGCAAGGTGTGCATTTTCCACATGATTCATTTGCACAAAAGTCCATAAAAAATCGTGCAATTTCTACCATGTTAGAGCTGTCATCCATTACAATAAGCCCACCACTTCCCATGATAGAGTCCGCTTCTTTAAGTGACTCGTAATCTACTTTTAAGTCTAAAAGATGCTCTGGAATACATCCTCCACTAGGACCACCTGATTGGATGGCTTTAAATTTTCTACCATCTTCAACTCCTCCGCCAATATCATAAACAAGTTCTCTTAAGGTCGTTCCCATTGGCACTTCAACAAGCCCAGTATTTTTTATAAGCCCTGAGAGTGCAAAAACTTTTGTTCCGCTTGAATTTTCTGTTCCTATAGACTTAAACCACTCGCCACCATTTTTGATAATTGGAGCTATGTTCGCAAATGTTTCAACATTATTTAAAATGGTAGGTTTCCCCCACAGACCGTGATCGCTTAGATGCGGTGGTTTTTGTCTAGGATGCCCACGTCCACCCTCTATAGATGCTATTAGAGCAGTTCCCTCTCCACATACAAATGCACCAGCACCTAGTCTTATCTCAATACTAAAAGAAAATCCGCTTTGAGCGATATTTGTTCCTAGAATACCAAGTCTACTAGCTTGTTTTATTGCTTTAGTTAATCTTTTGACGGCAATGGGATATTCAGCTCTGATATATATATAACCTTTATCTGCACCACACGCAAAACCAGAAATTGCCATTCCCTCTAAGACTCTGTGAGGATCACTTTCCATAACAGCTCTATCCATAAAAGCACCGGGATCACCCTCATCACCATTACAAATTATATACTTCTGCTCACTCTGAACTTTTGAGACGCTTTCCCACTTTAAGCCTGCTGGATATCCTCCGCCACCACGACCACGAAGCCCACTTGTTTTTAACTCTTCTATAATATCTTTTGGACTCATCTCATCTAAAGCTTTAAAGAGTGACATATAACCACCATGCGCTATATAATCCTCAATATCTTCAGGATCTATAATCCCCTCATTTTCAAGAACGATTCTCTTTTGCTTTGTGTAAAAATCAGAAGTCATATCTATAGTTATTTCTCTTGGATTGATATCGTTTTGACTCTTTTTTTTATCAGCTAATTCTTGAAGCTCTTCTATAGATGTAATCATTTTATACTCTCCTCAATGTCACAAAGCGGGTTTTCAAGCGAAACATTTGCCTTTATCTGCTCATCGAAAACTATGACAGGAGCAATAGAACATGTACCAACACATCTAGCAGTTAAGAGTGATAAAGCTTCGTCCGAAGTCGTCTCTCCAGCTTTTATTCCGTATCTTTGTTCAATTTTTTGAAGAATTTTATCAGATCCTTTTATATGACATGCCGTTCCTGCGCAGACTACAATGTTATGTCTGCCTTTTGGCTTTAATCTAAAGTTGCTGTAAAAAGTGGCAACTCCATAAACTTTAGAATAAGGTAGTTTTAACCGTTTTGCAACGAACTTAAGAGTATCTATACCTAGATAACCAAAAATTCCCTGAGCACCGTGAAGGACTTCTAGAAGAGAATCCTTTTCATATCCGAGCTTTTTTATAGCTTTTTCAAGTGCGTTATATCTGTCGTCAGTAGCTGTTGACATTCTAAACTCCGATTTAAAAGATCTTTTTCGTATTATAAGAAATAATTGATTAAAATAGTATAACCTTGATAGTTTTAAGAGAGTATGTGATATCTTTTGAACAAGGTAAATATGAGGAAAAGTGACATATGAAATGCTTATTGTTATTTGTAATTTTATTTTTAAATATGCAAGCTACAGATGAGAAACAACGAGTTTCTTTGGTTGTGACAGAGATTGTAAAAGAAGGTTATGCATCAGTATTGCAAAGCTATGCAAGCCCACTATATTATGATATCAACTCAAACTTAGCATCACAAAGAGCAGATGCACTACTAGAGAAAAACTTTATAGCCCAAAGTTCACATGGTGACAATCTCTATGTAGCTTATAAAACTCTTCATAGAGTAGTGGGAGAGTAGGGTATGGCATGGTTTTGGTTAGTTTTAGCAGGACTCTTTGAGATACTTTTTGCTACATTTTTAAAGCTATCTGATGGCTTTAGTAAACTAGGCTATACCATAGCCTTTATGGTAGCAGCGGCCTTTTCGTTTTACTTTTTAACAAAAGCGATGCAAGAGATTCCCGTAGGAACTGCCTACGCTGTTTGGACTGGCATCGGAGCCGCTGGCGTGGCAATTTTTGGCATTATGTTTTTTGCAGAAACATTTAGTTTTTCAAGAGTCTTTTTTATCTCAACTCTTATTCTTTCTATTATCGGTTTAAAAGTAGTGTCAAGCTAAGTTTTGTTAATACTTCGTTAAAGTACAATTAACATATTGTTAAAGTGGTGAGTCTATACTTCTTTCATCAAACAAAGGAGTTCATTATGAACAAAAAAATAGTTTTAGGTTTAACAACAGCGCTACTTTTGGCTACATCGGCAATGGCTTATGACGGACATAAGAGCAAGCATCACGGAAGTGAAAATTTCAAGTCGTGTAAGATGAAACAAAACAACAGACACGAAGGTTCTCATATGTTTGTAAAGATGCTAATGAAGCTTGACCTTACAGAAAAGCAAAGAGCTGAAGTTATCTCTATAGTCAAAGATAGCAAACAAAATATGCCAAATCCTAGCAAAGCATTCTCTGAGAGTTCTTTTGATAAAAAAGAGTTTATAAAGTTAGCAAAACAAAAAAGAGATGTAAAGTTAGAGCGCAGGGCTGATATGATTGAAAAAATATATAAAGTGCTAAACTCTTCTCAAAAGAAAGATTTAAGAACGATGCTTGACATGAAAGATGTCATGAAAAAAAATATGATGAAAAAAGGTAAAAATTGTAATGCTAAAAATTGCGATGGTGGAAGACGATAGCGATTTAGCTGAAGTCTTAACTCAGTACTTAACGAAGTTTAATATCTCAGTTACAAACTTTGAAGATCCATTTTTAGGTCTTAGTGCCATAGCTCTAGAGGAGTTTGATCTGATAATCTTAGATCTTACTCTTCCTGGCATGGATGGTTTAGAAGTGTGTAAAGAGTTAGTTTTAAAGTATGATATTCCCATTATCATCTCAAGTGCTAGAAGTGACATAACAGATAAAGTTATAGCCTTAGAGCTCGGTGCCGATGACTATCTACCAAAACCTTATCATCCAAGAGAGCTTGAAGTTAGGATAAGAACTGTTCTTAGACGCAAAAATAAATCGATTCCAGAAGAACAAGTGCAAGAGATTTTTGTCTTAGATGAGCAAAAACAAGAGATAAAAAAAGATGGCAAGTTTATAAAATTTACTCCAGCAGAATTTGGGGTGATGTCTTTAATGTGCAAAAGAAAAGGTTTTGTAGTTTCAAGATATGATATTTTAGATAGTTGCGACCTATTTAATAGTGACGAAGAGAGCGGAAGTATAGCTGTGATAGTAAATAGAATAAGAAACAAAATAGAAAATGATCCTAAAAACCCACAACACTTCTTGACTATCAGAGGTATGGGATATAAGTTGATAGAATGAACAGAGATTCGATAATTTTCTCAATAACGATGACTTTTTTTATTGCCTTACTTTTAGTTCTACTAAGTTTTGGCATCTTGTATAAAGTTAGTGAACAAAGAGAAGAAGAGTCTTGGCAAAAAAGAAATATGCAAGCTACAAAGATGCTTCTTAGAGAGTTTAGAAATTATGGCATCGTAAAAAATCTTCAAGAAGATTTAGAACTTATTAACTACTCTATAATAAGTCCAGAGATGCAACAAAAGATACTAGAAAATCCAAACTTACAATCTGAAACACTACATAAAAAACATAAAAATTATATGCAGATGCAAGAGTTAAAACTTGATACTAAACATTATGTTTACATACAAACTAAAAGAGGGGAAGCTCTTTTGTTAAACAACAATGAGATGCAGAGCCATAGCCATCTTATCTTTGTTCTTTTTATTTTTGTATTTTTTGTATTTTTATTTCTTTATCTTACAACTTTAAAAAAACTAAAACCACTAAAGAGTCTAAAACAAAAGGTTGAAAACTTTGGAGATGAGGAGTTTGATATCTCTTGTGCAAGTGATAAAAAAGATGAAATCTCACTTCTTGCAAATGAGTTTGATAAATCAGCAAAGAAGTTAAAAAAGCTAAGAGACTCTAGAAATATTTTCATCCGAAATATTATGCACGAACTTAAAACGCCCATCACAAAAGGAAAGTTTCTAACTGAGCTTGCATCTACAAAAGAAAACAATGCCAAAATGCAGAAGGTCTTTTACAGACTAGAATCACTTATAAATGAGTTTGCATCTATAGAAGAGTTAATCTCAACTAAAAAAAGACTTCAGATGCGAGACTATTACTTAGCAGACATTATAGATAATGCCGTAGATATTTTGATGTGCGATGAAAAAAATCTAGTGCAAGAGTTTGAAAATATAAACATCATGGTTGATTTTAAACTCTTTAGCATAGCTATAAAAAATCTTATAGATAATGCTATAAAATACTCGCCTGATAAAAAAGTAACTGTAAAAACAGAGGATTCAAAAATCATTTTTCAAAATATGGGTAAAGCTCTTGAATATGAATTAGAGAGATATTATGAGCCATTTTTTAGCCCAGACAAAACAGATTCAAATCAAGGGTTTGGATTAGGGCTATACATAGTACAAAACATACTTAATGCAAGTGGATATAAGTTAGAATATGAGTATAAAAACGGGTTAAATATTTTTAGTGTACATCCAAAGAGTTAGAGTTTAAATCTATCTTTATAACTACACTTTTTGCAAAGTTCTTCTATTGCCAAATTTTTTTTAAAACCCTCTGTGATATTTGTAGCTCTTTGTGAAGTGAGTATATCTTTTAAGCTCTCGTTATGTAAGTTTCCAAGATTTATAACACCATCTCCATCTAAACAACAGGGCACTACAGTTCCATCTGCTAAAATGCCAATATGAGAAGAGAGACCATAACAAGAAGCATCGCTACTATGAGTGCTTTTGAGTGAGGGCCATTCAAAATAGCTTTCAAAGTTTAGTAGTACTTTAGGAGCTAAACGAAGCTCTTTTGTACCAAAAAAAGAGTTTAGTTTCTCAAAAACTAGTTGGTTATATGGCTCTTCAGTAGAACTGTCATCAAGGTTCCAAAGACGAAGATTTATAAAAGGTTTTGGATAGCGTTCTATCTTTTGTAAACAGATATCTAAAACAGAGTTCATATACTCATCAAAGCTAAGAGTTAGACTGTTTTTGTTGAAACTATTTAACGAGATATTGAGCTGACGAACAGAGTCATGAAAAAGAGTTTTAGCATCGTGCTTTGCTAAAAAATAGCCACTTGTTGTGAGCTCTACTTCAAAGTTGTGCCTTTTAGCAATATCTAAGTAAGCAACAAGATTTGAGAGAAGTAAAGGATCTCCCATCACATGAAGAGCAAGAGTTTTTGTGTACGCTTTGAGTTGTATGATACTATCTTCAAAAAATTCTAAAGTCATAGACTTTGATGGACTTAATTTTGGAGGGCAAAAACTACAAGCAAGACCGCAGATATTTGTCACTTCGACATGAACACGATGAAACTTCATAAGAGCTCCTCAAATTTGTTTGCAACTCTATCATAAATTAGAGTGAATCTTTTCACATTCAAAGCTATTAGCAAGCCGAAAATCTACTAATCTTTGCTATAATCATCCAAATAATAATATAAAAGAGAAGAAGTAATGCAAAAAATTGAGCCTATGACACTGTTTGGATATGAAAAGCTTCAAACAGAAGTTAGAGATTTAAAAGAAGTGAAGCGTCCTGCTGTTGTAAAAGCTATTGAAGAAGCCTTAGAACATGGAGATTTGAAAGAAAATGCTGAATATCACGCTGCAAAAGAAGCTCAAAAAAATATAGACAACCGACTAGGAGAACTCTCAAATCTACTAGCAAACTCTCGTATTGTAGATCCTAGTGAGCTTGAACACTCAAAAGTCAGCTTTGGTTCAACTGTGGTTATGACAGATATGGATAGTGATGAAGAGGTGACTTATACCATAGTCGGAGGTTGTGAAAGCAATCCTGATATGGGACTTATCTCTTTTGGTTCACCTCTTGCAAAACAACTTTTAGGTAAAGAAGAGGGCGATGAGGTAAAAGTACAACTACCAAATGGGATAAAAGAGTATGAGATAGAAGAGGTTAAATATCAGGAGATTGTCTTTGAGTGTCATTAAAGTTGGTGTTATCGGTGCTAGTGGATATACAGGGCTTGAACTTGTAAAGATTTTACTAAATCATCCACATTTTGAACTCTCTTATGTTGCAAATTCTGAGGGCAATACTCGCCTTGATGAGTTGCATCCATCGCTTAAAAATGTTTGTGAGATGCAAGTTCAAAAAGTTGATGTTGATGTTGTGGCATCTTCGTGTGAACTTGTTTTTTTAGCACTTCCACACAAAACTGCTATGGAGTTTGTTAAGCCTCTTATGGAAAAAGGTTTAAAGATAGTTGACCTCTCGGCTGATTATAGACTCTCTTTAGAAGTTTATGAAGAATTTTATACTCCTCATACAGATAAAGAAAATCTAAAACGAGCAGTTTATGGGCTTCCTGAGATGTTTAGAGAAAAAATCAAAGATGCCTCTCTAGTTGCAAATCCTGGATGTTTTCCAACTTCTGCACTTCTTGGACTTTTACCATTTATGAGTAAAAGAGTAGAACATACACCAATCATTATAGATGCAAAGACAGGCGTTAGTGGAGCAGGAAAAAAACTTAGTGATGTAACTCACTTTGTAAATG
>Ga0172377_10006694_pt1 | contig 11879 bp, 10 predicted proteins | sample Pumphouse3metaG_FD_119749 | JGI IMG/M metagenome (GOLD analysis project Ga0172377, IMG submission 119749) | Leachate microbial communities from a municipal landfill in Southern Ontario, Canada - Pumphouse #3 metaG | ecosystem: Engineered > Solid waste > Landfill > Unclassified | place: Canada... | reverse complement strand
AATTGCAAGTCTTAGCATCTGATTATGATGGACGCAGTGTAGCGTCGGCATGAGGGTAGATATGAACGGAATAGACAAGATCATAGAAGATATAAAAACTGAGTCCGAGGCAACAGCATCAGAGATAGTCTCGCAGGCCGGCAAAAAAGCTGACGCCATAAAAGCAGCCGCAAAGATAGATGCTGATGCTGCAGTGGCAAAGATCCGCTCCGAAAATGAGCGGAAAGAAGCGGATGCCAGGACAAGAGCCGAATCTGCCGCGGAACTCCATTCAAGACAGAGCATTCTTGCTAAAAAGCAGGAGCTTATAACAGAAACCTTTGATGAGGTAAGAAAAGCCATAAAAGAACTCCCTGATGACAGGTATTTTGCCATTATCGGAAAAATGGCTGTAAATGAAGCTCAGAATGGTGAGGGCAGGATCTGTTTTAACAAAAATGATCTTGCCAGACTTCCTGAAGGCTTTGTGGCATCAATAAACGCAAAGCTCGGAGAAGGCAGAAAACTCACAGCTGTTGCAGAACCGGCGGATATAAGCGACGGATTCGTTCTCATCTATGAAGGCATAGAACAGAACTGTACATTTGACGCGGAGCTTTCCGCTAGAAAAGATGAATTCCAGGACAGGATCCGTGAGATACTGTTCTGATCATGGGGCTTAACATGGCAAAGGACAGCTATATTTATGCGGTCGCCCGTATCCGTACTCATGAGACAAAACTTCTGAACCATCAGTTCATGGAACAGCTTATAGCTGCTCCGGATGAAGATGCTGCGATGAAGCTTCTTGTCGAACATGGTTGGGGCGCACCGGAGATGTCGGCCGAGCAGATGCTTGACCGTGAAAAAAAGAAGACCTGGGAACTTATCAGGGAACTGGTTCCGGACAACATCGATATTTTTGATGTTTTCCTTTATCAGTCTGATTATCATAACCTTAAGGCAGCCATCAAGGAATGTTGTACCAGTGACATACATGACGGCATATACGAGGAAGACGGTATCACCATAGATCCAAAAGAGATAGAGAAGGCAGTTGCGGCCCGTGATTTCAAGGCGCTCCCTGAACGTATGCAGGAGCCGGCAGCCAGGGCTATGGAAACACTGCTCAAGACGAGAGACGGCCAGCTGTGCGATATCATTATCGACAGAGCTGCCCTTGATGCCATCCGTGAGGCAGGCAAGGCAACAGGCAGCAGGCTTCTTGCTCTTTATGGTGAATATGTTGCGGCAATGAGCGATGTAAAGATATGTGCCCGTGCCGTAAGAACCGGTAAAGACCGCACTTTCCTCGGCAATGCGCTTGCAGACTGCGAACATCTTGATGTATCTTCACTTGCTGATTCAGCATCGCAGGGAGAAGAGAGCTTCAAAACATATCTTGGAAGCACAGGTTTTTCTGCTGTGGTCGATATGCTGAGCAAGTCGCCGTCAGCTTTTGAGTGTGCGTGCGACAGTTATCTGATTGAACAGATTCAGCCTCAGCTTCATAATTCTTTCGGGATAGATCCGCTGGCTGCTTATATTCTTGCGCGCCGGATGGAGATTAAATCAGTTCGCATTATACTCACCGGAAAGAGAAATGATCTGCCCGATGAGTCTATACGGGGAAGGGTGAGGGAGACCTATGTCTAAGATTGCGGTTATGGGCGACTGGGACAGCATCTACGGTTTCAGTGCACTTGGACTCGATACATTCAGTTTTGACGAGAAGAATATCGATGACGCGGGCAGGACGCTCAGAAGACTTTCTGAAGGCGACTACAAAGTCATATATGTCACTGAGGCACTCGCATCGAAGATCCAGAATGAAATTGAGCATTACCGGACATTGCCGAGCCCGGCAATCATACAGATTCCCGGCATTTCGGGAAACACGGGAGAGGGCATTTCGGCTGTGAAGAAGTCCGTCGAACAGGCGGTTGGTTCAGATATCATTTTTGGAGGGAACAGTTAATGAGCAAAGGAACGATCAAAAAAGTTGCCGGACCGCTTGTTGTAGCAGAGGGCATGCGTGACGCTAACATGTCGGATGTGGTCCATGTCGGTGAGAAGAACCTGATCGGTGAGATCATCGAGATCCACGGCGGAGAAGCTTCAATTCAGGTTTATGAAGAGACAGCAGGACTTGCACCGGGAGCACCTGTTGAAAGTACAGGGATGCCTATGAGCGTTGAGCTCGGGCCCGGCCTTATAGGAAGTATATACGATGGTATTCAGAGACCTCTTGACGATATCATGAAGGTCACTGGAAGTAACCTTCTGCAGAGAGGTGTTCAGGTCCCTTCACTTAAAAGAGACAAGGTCTGGCACTTTGTACCAACCGTAAAGAGCGGCGATAAGGTAGAAGGCGGAGATGTAATTGGTACAGTGCAGGAGACCCATATCGTTTCTCAGAAGATAATGGTTCCCCCGGCATTTAAAGGAACTGTGAGTGAAATTGCAGAAGGCGATTTCAAAGTCACTGACGTAGTCGCAAAGATAAAGGGCGATGACGGCAAGGACATCGAGCTCACACTAATGCAGAAATGGCCTGTAAGAAAAGGACGTCCATATAAGGAAAAGCTGGCTCCCAAGATGCCACTTGTCACAGGACAGAGAGTTATCGATACACTCTTCCCTATTGCAAAGGGCGGCGCAGCGACAGTCCCCGGACCTTTCGGATCAGGCAAAACAGTTGTACAGCATCAGCTTGCTAAATGGGCGGACGCAGATATAGTTGTATATATCGGCTGCGGCGAACGTGGAAACGAGATGACAGACGTTCTTAATGAGTTCCCTGAACTGAAGGATCCAAAGTCAGGGTATTCTTTGATGGAAAGAACAGTCCTTATAGCAAATACTTCTGATATGCCTGTTGCAGCCCGTGAGGCATCAATTTACACAGGAATCACAATAGCAGAATACTTCCGTGATATGGGCTATTCAGTAGCACTTATGGCTGACTCAACATCACGTTGGGCAGAAGCTCTCCGTGAAATGAGCGGACGTCTTGAGGAAATGCCCGGTGAGGAAGGTTACCCCGCATATCTCGGATCAAGACTTGCCCAGTTCTATGAAAGAGCAGGACGTGTGAAAACACTCGGCAGTGATCCCCGCGAAGGTGCACTTTCAGTTATCGGTGCTGTTTCCCCTGCAGGCGGCGACCTTTCAGAGCCTGTAACGCAGGCAACGCTCCGTATAGTCAAGGTGTTCTGGAGCCTCGATGCACAGCTTGCCTATGAGAGACATTTCCCGGCTATCAACTGGCTGAATTCATATTCTCTGTATCTTGAGACTATCGGAGACTGGTTCGATGAGAACGTCGAGAAGGACTGGATGAAGAAGAGAGGACAGATAATGTCCATCCTCAGTGATGAAGCGTCCCTGAAGGAAATGGTACAGCTGGTCGGTGAAGATGCACTCAGCGCACCTGACAGACTCAAGATGGAAACAGCAAGATCGATCCGTGAGGATTATCTGCACCAGAATGCTTTCCATGAGATCGATACATATACATCACTTCCGAAGCAGTACAGGATGATGAATCTTATCCTTGATTTCCATGAGGCCTGCAATAAGGCGCTCGGACAGGGTGCGGATGTCAAAAAGCTTATTGTACTTCCTGTAAGGGAGCAGATAGGCCGTTATAAATATACAAAAGAAGATGATCTTGATACCGAATATAAGAAGGTCGAGACAGAGATCAACGCTGAAGTCGATAAGGTGATTTCGCAGAAGGAGGACTTCTAATGCCAAAGGAATACAGAACAATTCAGGAGATCGCCGGTCCCCTGATGCTCGTTCGCGGCGTTGAAAATGTCGCATACGATGAACTCGGTGAAATTGAACTCGCAAGCGGAGAGAAACGCCGCTGCAAAGTTCTTGAAATCGATGGGGGGAATGCACTTGTCCAGCTTTATGAGAATGCTGCAGGTCTTAACCTCGAGAGCAGTAAGGTAAGGTTCCTTGGAAAGAGCATGGAGCTCGGTGTTTCTGAAGATATGCTCTCACGTGTCTTTGATGGTCTTGGCCAGCCTATAGACGGCGGTCCTGATATTCTTCCGGATGAGCGCCGTGATATAAACGGTCTTCCCATGAATCCGGCAGCAAGAGCATATCCCGAGGAATTCATAGAGACCGGAATTTCAGCTATTGACGGACTTAACACACTGGTCCGTGGACAGAAGCTCCCTATATTCTCAGCTTCAGGTCTTCCTCATGCACAGCTTGCAGCGCAGATTGCCCGTCAGGCAAAGGTCCGCGGCACAGATGAACCGTTTGCTGTTGTTTTCGCGGCCATGGGCATTACCTTTGAAGAGTCAAGTTACTTCATCGAGAGCTTCCGTGAAACAGGCGCTCTTGACAGAGCAGTACTTTTCATGAACCTTGCAAATGACCCGGCTGTTGAGCGTATTGCAACACCTCGTATGGCTCTCACCGCAGCTGAGTATCTTGCATTTGAAAAGGATATGCATGTACTGGTAATCATGACAGATATCACGAACTACGCCGATGCGCTTCGTGAGGTATCAGCAGCCCGCAAGGAAGTTCCCGGACGCCGTGGTTATCCCGGATATATGTATACTGATCTTGCAAACCTTTATGAGAGAGCAGGACGTCAGAAGGGCAAAAAGGGATCCATCACAATGATCCCGATCCTGACAATGCCTGAGGATGATAAGACACATCCTATCCCCGACCTTACAGGATACATAACGGAAGGTCAGATAATACTGAGCAGAAGCCTGTACCAGAGAGGCATTCAGCCGCCTATAGATGTTCTTCCTTCACTGTCACGTCTTAAAGATAAGGGCATAGGCAAGGGCAAAACACGTGAGGATCACGCAGATGTCCTTAATCAGTTGTTTGCGGCTTATGCAAGAGGAAAACAGAACAAGGAACTCATGGTAATCCTCGGAGAAGCTGCTCTCAGTGATGTCGACAAGTTGTATGCAAAATTTGCCGATGAGTTTGAAGAGAAATTTGTTTCACAGGGATACCGCACAGACCGCAGTATTGAAGAGACACTTAATATCGGCTGGGATCTGCTCCGCATACTTCCTCGTTCCGAACTGAAACGTATCAAGGACGAGTATCTTGACAAGTACTACGACGCAAAATGATCACAGCACGGAGGCTATAGATGGCAGCCACAAATGTAAATCCTACAAGGATGGAGCTCACAAGGCTCAAGAAAAAGCTGAGCACCGCCCGCCGGGGACATAAACTACTTAAGGATAAACGTGATGAGCTGATGCGCCAGTTCCTTGAACTTGTAAGGGAGAATAAGGCGCTGAGAGAGAACGTAGAGGCTGGTATAAACGCGGCAAACAAGAACTTTTCGCTCGCGGCCTCCGGAATGACGGACGCGGAAGTCCGTGTTTCGTTCATGTCTCCCAAACAGGAAGTTCAGCTTGTCACTGATACAAAGAACATCATGAGTGTAGATGTTCCGCTTTATACGTACACTACGAGGACATCAGATCCCAATGATATTTATTCATATGGTCTGGCGTTCACATCGAGCGATCTGGACTCTGCAGTTACTTCTCTTGCAGGTATCCTGCCGGATATGCTGAAGCTTGCCGAGATCGAGAAGACATGTCAGCTCCTGGCAGCCGAGATCGAGAAGACAAGACGAAGAGTCAATGCTCTGGAACATGTTTTGATCCCGGATATGGAGACGAGCATTAAGTTCATTTCCATGAAACTTGATGAGAACGAGAGAAGTTCGCAGACACGTCTTATGAAGATCAAAGACGTGATGCTTGAGGATGCTCATCAGTACAAAGAGAGGGAAGAAGAAAACTTCCTTCAGGACAGCAGGGAAAATCAATAACTGAACATGCGTAATTCTATATTCAGATTAATTTATGCGGTGGCTTTGTTCATAGCAATCGTATGTGGCATGGAGCTGCTCTCTAATCAGAGCAGCTCTGATGTTACTGCGGATATGAAGGCGGCGACACTGCCGGTCATTACAATGCAGGCCGCAGGGCGCGACGTAAATGAACTTCACGGCTATGTATCAGAGCGGGACATAAGTCATTTTCATACAGTTGTTACACCGATAGCAGAGGACAGGAAGGTCTGTTTCACCTTGGATACATATGGTGAGGAAATGGCCGGCCTGTCCTTTGAGGTGCGCACTGTTGACGGAGAAAGGCTTATTCAGGATGGCACGGTCGAGGATATTACGACCGGTGACAATAACCTGATAAATGCGGAGCTAGCAGTTAAAGATCTTATAGAACAGAACACGGAATACATGCTCGTGCTTCTTTTTGACAGGACTGACGGGAGCGTAGTCCGTTACTATTCGCGTATTATAGAGTGTGATATCACTGCAGCATCAGAGGAACTCGCTTTTGCGCAGAAGTTCCATGACGCAGCCGTAAGAAATAAGGATGATGGAACAGTAAGCAGCTATTTCTCACAGGGGACGGATGATACGGCAAATGCAGACGCTAACAGTACATACGCTTCGGTCAGCATTCACAGCAACTATAATCAGGTCATGTACGGAGATATTGCGCCTACTGAGATAGTGGCTCCCGTTATAACCATAAATGATCTTCAGGATTCCACATGCATGCTTAGGATGGATTACATACTCACATCAGATACGGAAAGCGGCAGTGTTAAATATGACTGCACTGAGTACTACAGATTGGACAGTGGAAGCGATGGAGTAACGCTGGCCGATTATTATCGCAGCATGGAGCAGGTGTTTGATCCGGAAGTCGACGACAATTATGCATCTGATGTAATAACACTGGGGATAACCGACAGTAATATGCTGTTCGAGGAAAGTGACGGAGGATCCGCATATGCATTTGTTAATGCAGGGCGTCTGTACGAATGCACTCCGGCATCTTCGGTAGTTTCACAGGTCTTTGCTTTTGCCGATGCGGACAGTCTGGATGAAAGAGAGAATTACAGGGAATCAGGAATACGCATACTTGATGTGGACGAGACCGGAAGTGTAGATTTTCTTGTGTACGGATATATGAACAGAGGAGAGCACGAAGGTGAACTGGGAGCTGCCATATATATTTACAATGGTGAGTTCCACACTGTAGAGGAACTTGCATTTCTTCCGTATGACGGCTCATACGAGCTTCTTAAGACACAGGTAGAAAAACTTTCATACTTCAACAATAAGAACAGCACGCTGTTTATTCTGATAAATGAAACACTGTATGAGGTCAACACAACAGACAGAACGGTTATTACCGCAGCTGATAATCTCACTCCGGGTTCACTTGAAGTTTCAAAGTCGGGGCAGATGGTTGCATGGGAATCGCAGAGCGGTGGAACAGGACAGAACAGTATTACGCTTATGAATTTCTCCACGCTCAAAGATAATAAAATAGAGGGCGGTTCCGGGGAACAGCTGCAGACACTTGGTTTTATAGGAGAGGATCTCATATACGGCACTGCGAGGAAAAATGATGTAATAACAAATGCAGCAGGTCAGGAAGACCAGTATATGTATTCAGTTGATATTGTGGATTCAGACCTTTCTGTGCTTGAGCATTACGAAATGAATGGCTACTATGTCACAGGCGCTGATGTAAACGGGACACAGATCACTCTGCACAGAGCAAAGAAAAATGCAGATGATGGTCTGTTCGTCACAGTAGATGATGACCAGATATTGACATCTGACAGCAGCGAACAGGGGACCAATTATGTAAGCCAGGTGGTCTCTGATAAATATGAGACGACGATAACTGTCAACATGCGTGGCTTTGACGGTAAATCAGTCAAGTTCGTAAAGCCTAAGACAGTCATTTATGAAGGAAGCAGAGCTCTTTCTCTGCCAGTCAAAACAAGTGAGGACAGCCAGCGTTGCTATGTCTATGATATGTACGGGGCTGAGGGAGTATACAATACCCCCGCAGAGGCCGTGAAACAGGCAGAGGAAAATTCCGGCGAGGCGCTTGACGAGACCGGAAGGTATATCTGGAAACACGACAGTAATACGGACTCAAATCAGATAATGGCGATTACCGGTGTGATAGCCGCTGAAGGAGAGGATTCCCTTACAGCCTGTCTCGATGCGATATTCGAATTCGAAGGAGCCGCCGTAAGTGCAGAGAATGAACTGCAGAGCAATAATAATATTCTGAGTATAATTGAGGACTCCATACCTGGATCAGTTGCTTACAACCTTGCAGGCTGCTCGCTTGACTCCATTCTTTACTATGTAAGCTGTGAAAAGCCTGTGCTGGCTCTTTTCGACGGTGGAAGCAGTGCGATGCTGATTGTCGGGTATAACAGCAGTGTCGTTGTCGTTGCTGATCCTGCTGACGGAACTCTGATCCGCATGGACAGAGATGAAGCCGAAGAGAAATTCACAAAGGGCGGAGGCTACGTCTGTTATCAAATGAAAGCGGACTGACATAGGTGCCGTGTATTTGCACCACTGTCAATCCGCAATAAGTATAGTCTGTCTTATCTTAAGTTTTGACGGAGCTTGTCAGTTCCAGATCCCGGTCTTCTGTGACTCCTTATATTTTATGACAGCGCTCTGTATACGGTCATTTGGATTGAGAAGATCGCTGATAGAACTGTCATGGTTAAGAGTATCGATTATGTATGCGATATACTTGCTCATTCCACAACTTATATACCATGGCTTTTCAAGTAATTCTTCTGTCTGATAGATCAGGTCTGTAGTGAGGACGTAGTTTATAAGTCCTTCTTTGTATGCTTTGTCAAACTTCGAAAGACCGGCGGTGAAAAGTCCGAAAGTCGAGAAGATGAACACTCGTTTTGCCTTGCGCTCTTTGAGGGCTTTTGCGACCTCCAGGACGCTTTCGCCTGAAGAAATCATATCATCGATAATAATCATGTCCTTGCCCTCAACATTGCTGCCGAGGAACTCGTGCGCTATGATAGGATTACGTCCGTCAACAACGCGTGTATAGTCTCTTCTCTTGTAGAACATACCCATATCAAGACCAAGGACGTTGGCGACATATACAGCTCTCTGCATGCCGCCTTCATCGGGACTGATGACCATCATGTGGTCTGAATCTATCGACAGATCTTTTATGTTCTTGAGCAGTCCCTTTATGAACTGGTATGATGCCTGAACAGTTTCAAAACCGCTGAGCGGGATAGCATTCTGCACACGAGGGTCATGAGCATCAAAGGTTATGATGTTATCAACGCCCATGCGGACAAGTTCCTGAAGTGCTATTGCGCAGTCCAGTGATTCGCGTGCTGCGCGTTTGTGCTGCCTGCTCTCGTAAAGAAATGGCATTATTACGGTGATGCGGCGAGCTTTGCCTCCGACAGCTGCTATGATCCTCTTGAGGTTCTGGTAATGATCATCGGGTGACATGTGGTTCTCCTGACCGAACAGGGAATATGTCATGCTCCAATTGCAGATATCGACCATTATATAAAGATCCATACCTCGTACGGATTCGCGCAGGACACCTTTTGCTTCGCCGGTCCCGAATCTGGGGACATCTCCGTTTATGATATAGGTCGGACGTTGATAGCCGGCAAAAGCAAGACTGCTCTTGTGTTCGCTTTCGCGCTCTGCTCGCCATTTGGTGAGATAGTAATCTACCTCCTCACCCATTGAACGACAGCCCGCCAGGGGTATAAGCCCCAATGACCCTACGGGAATGCTTTCAAGTTCGCGCTTTTCACCTCTTCTGCTCAGTTCCATAAATGTCAGTTGCCTCCTTGTGGATAATTACTGTTTCATATTCTGAATGTTGTGTTTTGACATTATCTTTTTCTGAAGCCGTATATCACGGCCGGAGAATTCGTAGAAATCATATTCACTTGCAAGCCTTGAGAAGATGCGGTCAGTGTATCTGTCCTGCAGTTCTTTATGAGAAAGATTTGTTGATATGATAGTCGATTTTCTGCGGAGGAGCCGCTCGTTTATAAGAGTGAAGATCCTTGGCGATATGAGATTTGTGAGCATCTCTGTGCCAAGATCATCAATGATCAGCAGATCACAGTCGTAAAGATCTTCCAGGAGACTACCCAGTTGATCCTTATATCTATAGTCAAATGAAAGTGCCGATATGCGGTCGACCATGTCGGCAGCTGAAAAATAAATCACCGGGTGACCTTTTTCAATGAGCTTCTGCGCGATACAGACAGACAGGAATGACTTACCTGTTCCGACGGTGCCGTGGAACAGAAGGTTGTGGAATTCCGTATCAAAACTTTCGACAAAACATTTGGCTGCCTTTTCAGCTTTTCGGAAGCGAAGCAGGTCTTCGCCGGTATACCATATTTCGGAAAGAGATGAGAAATTCTGCATTGAGGTCAGTTCAGAAAGATGAGAACCGGCATACAGACATGCCACTTCTTTCTGACGGAAACAGTGACATTTGACACCGTTTATATAACCTGTATCATGACAGTCTGCGCAGTCATAAATGGGATCGAGATAGTCTTCAGGGTAGCCATTTGAGAGCAGCAGGGCCTTTTTCTCACGGCTTATCCTTGAAAACTCACTCCGGGTATTTACGGAAGAGGATCCGGATGCCTTATCGGATCGATGTTGTATACGCGCTTTAAGCAGCTGCATTCCGAGCCCCGGAACGCTCTCGTCAAGAGCGCGATAACCCGGCACAGCACCGTAAACCTCATCGCGCCTGCGTACAAGCTCATGACGGTTTCGATCCTGCTTCTGCATATAGCCTAACATGATACTGTCGTACTGTTCCTTACTCAAAGACATAAAACTCCTGAAGCTGTGGACTTAGTTTCAATTGTCCAGAATATCTTTCAGCTCATTGAAATCATAATTATTCTGCTTGAACTGTGAAAATGGATTCTTGCCCTGTGTAGAAGCCGGCTTTCTGCCTGCGACATTCTCTTTGGCCTGAACAGTGGTAGATACACCGTTCTCAGCCCAGTTGACTGCAACTTTTTCTATATATCTGAAATCCTTTTTGCCGCGGTCTACGCAGTATTGGAACAGATAATCTATAAGGTCATCGGAGAAATGAAGATCCTCCGAGATATAGGCAACAGTCCTTATCTCATTGACTGAAAGTGGCTTGCCGACATATTGCTCTATGATGAAAAGCAGTTCCCTGCGCTTGCGGTCAGCCTTGAATGCGGCGAGAGCCTCAGCGCTGCGGACTTGTTTTGCCGGCTTTGATATGGATGGCTGCACATTTGCGCCGGATGCAGCGACAGTTGTCCCAATCTGTCTTCCGGATGATCGCTGAAGCATTGGAGCCACAGATATAACACGGCTGTTTGTCTTCTCGTCATGAAGCTCCTCATCGCGGAGCTCCTTCATGTAGATGCCTGTAAGGTTATGCTCTGAATCGAACTCAAGCGTGATGAGACCACGCTTTTCCCAATAGCCCAGTGAGCGCAGGACATCCTTTTCGGTATGATTGAATTTGTCGGCAATATCAGTGATGCTTGTATTCTTTCCGGCATTCATCATGCGGAGAAGGTAAAGATAGACCTTTATCTGCGCATCATTTGCATCCTTCATGAAATCATCAATAAAAAGATTCGACAGAGACGTCGAACCACAGCTGTTGTTATACATAACAACACCCCCCGGATCCCCAGACTTTATAAGTTTGCTTTGTTTCAAACAGATGCAGTATAGCATGAGGTCAGGCACCAGGATATTGACAAAAGAACCAAAAAAACTCATCGCCGGAAACGACACCGTAACAAATAACCAGAGCGTGGAAAAGTGTATATTGTGGAAAACGCTTTGAAAGCCCGTAAATATATGCCTTGTTTAAAATTCAACGGTGTGTAAATTTTTGGGTGGATTATGTGGATAAATCTGATTACTTTTATTTTTTCACCAGAGCATCGCCTATTTCGTAGACATTTCCGGCTCCCATTGTTATCAACAAATCATTTTTGTTACAATTTTT
>Ga0172377_10006693_pt1 | contig 11879 bp, 7 predicted proteins | sample Pumphouse3metaG_FD_119749 | JGI IMG/M metagenome (GOLD analysis project Ga0172377, IMG submission 119749) | Leachate microbial communities from a municipal landfill in Southern Ontario, Canada - Pumphouse #3 metaG | ecosystem: Engineered > Solid waste > Landfill > Unclassified | place: Canada... | reverse complement strand
CAGATTACTTTTTTATCACCGACTTTCTCTCTGATCTTCTCAACTTGCATATCGATAAAGGAAGAAGGTTTCCAAGAAGGATTACAGCGGCAGATATCAAGAACAAAGTTCTCGATGATCCTCTGTCCCTGTACAGAGTGTTCAACTTCGGGATGGAATTGAGTTGCATAAATATTTTTAGCGACGTTTTCAAAAGCAGAATACCTGCAGTTATCAGAAGAACATAAAAGCTCAAATCCTTCCGGTATCTTTGTCACCTGATCAGTATGAGACATAAAGACTTCAGTAGTATCGTTGACACGATTCATCAAGGGACCTTTGGTCACTTTATGTACTATGGTCTTTCCGTATTCTGATTTAGTGGCATGCTCAACTTTACCGCCTAATTCATAAGCGATCAGCTGGGCTCCATAGCAAATACCTAAAATAGGTTTTCCCAATTCAAAAATTCTCTTATCAATATGAGGGGATTTCTCATCATATACGGAATTTGGTCCACCGGTAAAGATGATACCCTTAATACTTTCATCCTTTAATGTATCGATATCGATAGTATAAGGAAGAACTTCTGAATAGACATGACACTGTCTGACTCTACGAGCGATGAGTTGGTTGTACTGACCTCCAAAATCAATGACGACCACTTTGTCTTCAGCCATGTTTTTTTACCTCAAGAAAGAATTATAGCCGAAAAAGAGATAGAGATAAACCCTAAAACGAAAGTATCAGAATAAAAGGATGATAAACAGTTCTTTTCGTCTCGAATCAGTATCGAAAAGAACTGTTTCATTCCAAAAACAAGCCTATCTAGTTAAGAACCTAGAGTGTTAATCCTAAAAACAGCATAGGACAAAACGCTTTAAAACAAAGACCAATCAACAATATAGAAGTTGTTTAGAAGTATTACTTCTATTAACTTCGATAGTTACTTCAATACTTCAAATCAAATAGACCTTTTCTCTAGAAGTCAAATAGGAGGCTGGTCTTTGGTCACTTTGAATAAGATAACCTTTTGTTATCAGGCCCCCAAGTAGTTCGCCCTTCAAATATGAAGATACTGAAATTCCAAGAAATTGAGCTATTTCTTTCAAGGTTCGTTTTCTAGGGTAACAAAAAGAGAGAACTTGGTTTTCTTTAGCACTTAATTGCCCGGCTCCGATAAGAGCAATGGCAGGAGCAGGATTATCTGTTCCGACTACACCTTGGGCATACATAAGATCTGGGAGTGTCAAAGAGAAGGAGGATGGAGAACTCTCTACATAAGGCTGATGAGCTTCATCAGCCATTCGATAGTCATCGGCAATTTTGTCAAAACCAGTTCCTAAACCTTGAATCAAGCCTAAAAGAGAAAGGGCATTGCAAATGACTTCGTTACGATGGCGAGGTTTGATGTTTTTAATATCCTTATCCTTGGGAAGATTTTGAAGACCCAACAAAGACCCCGGGGAAACAATTTCCACTCGATCCTTGAAAAGAGATATTTGAATCTGAGAACCGCCAATCCAATAGTTTCGATGAGCAAACGCATTGGCAATTCCTTCCAAAAGAGAGCTGGCAGGAAAAGAAAAGATTTTTTTCTCGCCTGAGGAGGTTTTTTTAATACCATTTACAGATTGAGCTTGAATGATATTGGCAGCCTTCAATATCAAAGTATGAATAGGTCCAATTAGTTTTTCCACATAAAGCAATTCACTGGACCCTTTATCTATACCAGGGTATTTAACAATAGATATCATTGTTTTGGGATCTTTGCATTCGTCTTTAAAAAGCAAAGCACCTCGGCTGAGATATCCATTTATGTCCATAAAACCTTTACTGATTAAATATTTAGGATCCAAAGGACTTCCATTATGTTCCTGATAAGACTTGAAGAAAGAAGTAAAATCGTTGTTGTTAAACAATTCCTTAGTTGGATATTCATCAAAAGAAATATCAGAGCTCTTTTGTGCCAATTCTCGCAGTTCTTCCGAGGTAGCTAGATCAGTTTGGCCAAATCTCCTGACAAGAGCAAAAGACCCGCCCCTGTCTTTAAGAAGCACCGGCAACAGAGATGAAGGTTTAATCTCAATTCTGATAACAACCCTCGTTTCATTTGGAAATGGAATATCAATCTTACTGATGAGAGGTTCGATAAATGGGTCTGTTCTCTGTTTGCAGGTCCGGTATACCAATTGAATTTGTTTATCGGCACTATTAAGGTCAAGTGCCACAATCTTATGGGTTTTATTTTCAACTCCTACAAATAAAGACCCGCCAGCGCCATTAGCAAAAGCCACCAGTGTTTTCAGCCATCCGACTTCACTGCTTAATCCTTTTTCATCTGGACCACTGCCAAGAAATCCTTTAAACTCAACATCAAAGGACTCTAAAGTAGCATCAGGAAATAATTCTTCAAATGTCATTGCCATAACCTCCGCTTCATATTATGATAATAGCATAAAACGAAGTAATTTAGAAGTATTACTTCTATGAACTTCGATAGTTACTTCAATACTTCAATAACACCTATTCAATAAATCTATTTCTATAATATTGTCTATAAAAAACAAACTGAAACCAATACTTGTCCGCATCTTTCACTTAACCGTGTTCCTCAGTCTGTAATCCCTAATCAGTGAAGTAATCAGATCCGTGAAAGGGATAAGACTCCTGAAAATCTCAGTTATATTTCTTTGTAATAGTTTTGTCGTTCTGTATGATATCCAGTCTCATCTCGTTAATGAAAAAAATTTTTTTAAAAAGCACTGAAAACTTCCTTTTTTAAAATAAATACTTGAAAGAAAACATAGTTTTCAACATATAAACCAGACATGGATAAAACATAGTATTTTCTAATTACAGCTTGTCTATCATAGTTTTCCGTCCTATACTAAAAACAGACAAGAAGGAACAGAAAAGAACTTTTGCAGAAACCAGTCCATCGATTTATCTTTGTGCTTATATCGTTCATAAAGCTTTTTTATACCTAATGTTGCTTACACCAAATATTCCTTTTCGATTAATTAATAAAGGAAAATATCATGAATAAAAATTTAATCAGTAAAACGCTAGTCGCTATTTCGATTATCAACACCTTCATCTGTTCTTTAATGTTTGTGCAGAACTACAGTCCTTTTATTTCTTCAACCCCTGTCCTAATAACAATAATAGTTTTATTGGCAGTAGGTACCATAGCAAATTCAGCTCTCTCTTTCATTTTCTGGTCACAATTTGAAGAGAACATAGCAGTCAACTTATCGGTCTTTGTTTCTACATTTATAGTTTCCTCTTTCTTCCTTGTTTCTGGTCTGCATGGAGATTTTTCACAGATTGTTATTTTCTTTCTAATTGCCATTGTAGGATTTGTGTTATCTGCTCTTTCATTATCCAAACTCATATATGCCATCATTCTCAACGTCAAAGGAAAGAAAACAGTCAAATAATCACCAAAACTATTTATGCTTTCTTCCTCTATTTCTTATGCTATAATTTAACCATAAACCAACATGAACAAATTAGATATTATCAATGCTGTAAATAGTCTTGTCGATGAAAAAGGAATTTCTTTTTTCTTAAATGACAAAGAAGTCACCAATCGTTTTGATATCAATGGAATGGGGTATGTCGAAGATACCAAACAGTCCTTGATTTCTTTTTATCTGTATTCCTTAGTCGCTAATGCCATCATCTTAAAAGGACAGGGGAAAGAGAAATCACAGCTTGGAGAAACTACTTTCCAAACCTATTTCAGCAATATTGTCAGACGAGTCCCTCAAGAATATAGAAGTCGGATGGAAAACGAGAAAAGCAATGCTCTCAGAACATTGGATTCCTTCCTCTTTGATTTAGATAAAGTAATGCTTCCTGATTTATTGGCACGTTTTTCTCCTTTGGTTATCATCGATCTTGCCAATGAAAACAATCAGATCGATAAGAAGCTTCTTTCCTATTTTGACAAGAACAAAGAAATCATCTTCAATCAGGCCGTCTTATTCACAAGATCACTCTTCCACGCCTTCTTAGCCAGAACCGATATCGATTCCAGCAGTATAATTGCTGACTTGAATAATCCGACTGACGGTGTCTTCCGTTATGGAAATACTTTGATTATACCCACTGATAAAAACGCCTTCTATTTTGAAGGATTTAAAAAAGCCGCTATCAACGGCTTAAATAAAATCAGCAAGGACTTCTCATTAGACTCTATCGATAAGATATCTCTGCTCTACTTGTCTTCAGCCTTAACAGCTGAGTTCTCCTTCTGAGACTCAGCTTCTTTTTTTTCAAGGTTTTCCTTAGCGATGGAAAGCATCAGTTTGATGCGGTTTTCCTGATTGACTTTCGGAGCACCGGCATCATAATCAACAGCGACAATGTTGGCTCTGCTGTCAGCTTCTCTGACTCTTCTTATCATTCCCTTTCCGGAAATATGATTAGGAAGACAGCCAAAAGGCTGTGTGCAGACAATGTTTTCGTATCCCGAATCAGCTAACTCCAGCATCTCACCGGTTAATAGCCAGCCTTCTCCCATCTTGTTTCCATATCCGTTGATTCCTTTGACTAGTTCTCTGACATGGGCGTAGGTGGAAGGAACTTGGAAATGAGAATGTTCTTTGATGGCGTCATTAAAGGCATTCTGCATACCGGTGCAGAAATTAAAAAGCCAGGAACAGATCATCTTCTTGATCTTATGACCGCCATAAAGATTGCAGTCTTCGATACGGTTGTCTACTTTAAAGATGATGAAATTCATCATGCCGGGAAGGTTGACTTCACAATCTTGATCACGTAAGAACTGTTCCAGATTGTTATTGCCAAGAGCGGCGTATTTTACATAGATTTCGCCGACAATGCCGACCTTGACTCGAGGTTTGCCGTCTAATTTGATCGTGTCAAAATCTGAAGCGATATCATTAAGTATTCTTTTTACTTTCTTCATCTTATAAGCGTCACTGTGGAGAATCTGCTCTGAGAGATAGTCCTGCCATTTTCGAACCTTCTCCATGGTTTCGCCTTTGTTTATTTCATAAGGCTCAGCCTGATTCTTCAAGACCATCAGCATGTCGCCGTAGATAACAGCAGCAGCAGCTCTTCTTATCAAAGGCAGAGTAATCTTCATGCCAGGATTCGGTTCCAAATGAGACATGTTGACACTCACTGTCGGAACGTAATCAAGACCGGCTCTTTTCAGTCCTTTTCTCAAAAGAGAAATATAGTTAGAGGCACGGCAGCCTCCACCAGTCTGAGAAATCATCAAGGCGACATGATGAAGGTCATACTTGCCGCTTTGAAGAGCGTGAATCATCTGCCCGCAGCTTAAGATAGCCGGATAGCACATATCGTTTTGAATATACTTTAGACCGGTCTGAGCAATTTCAGGAGAAGTATCAGTCAATAGCTCAGCGTGATATCCGTAGTGATTGAAGACCTTCTGGAGCATGACAAAATGAATAGGAGCCATCATGGGGAAAAGAATGGTGTAATCCTTTTTCATCTTCTTGGTGAAGATGATACGTCCGGTTTTATCTCTCTTTAATTCTTCGCTCATATCTTGCTCTCCTTCTGACGTCTCAAGGCTTCCAAAAGAGAACGGATTCTGATTTTGACTGTGCCAAGATTAGTGACTTCATCTATCTTGACCTGAGTATAGATCTTTCCGTTTCTTTCGAGAATATCACGGACTTCATCGCTTGTCACAGCATCGACTCCACAGCCAAAAGACACCAGCTGAACTAACTGCATGTCTTCTTGGTCTTTGACATATTCGGCGGCTTTATAAAGGCGTGAATGATAAGTCCATTGGTTGAGAACATGACTGGGTTCTGGTTTCTTTTCAAGTCTTGAAATGACGTCTTCGCTGACAATGGCACAGTCATAGCCTAAAATCAGCTTGTCGATGTCGTGATTGATAAGAGGATCGACATGATACGGACGTCCGGCAAGGACGATGATTGTCTTATGCTGTTTTCTGGCATCTTCGATTATCTCTTCGCCTTTTCTGGAAGTTATGATCTCATATTTTCGATAAGCGTCATAAGCTAGATCAGACGCTCTTTTCACTTCGAAATAGGTAAGATCAGGGAAGAACTGAACTAACTGTTCGTAGATTTTCTTCGGGAAGAAGTTCCTCATCGATAAGTTGACATAATCGCTGAGATAGAGGATTCCGTTTGTCTTCAAAGCCTTGATATTGGCTTTGATGACTTCGGAATAATAAGCGACAACTGGGCAATTATAGTGATTGTCAGTTCCCTTTTCCTCAACGTTATAGGACATGCAGGGATAGAAGATGGTCTTAACGCCTTTGTCGATTAGGTTGATGACATGGCCATGCATCAGCTTAGCCGGATAACAGACAGTATCAGAAGGAATAGTCATCTGTCCTTCATGATATAGTTTTGCAGAAGAAGGGTCGGATAAGACTACCTGGAACTTCAGAGAAGTAAAGAAAGTGGACCAGAAAGGAAGAAGCTCATAGTAGTTAAGGCCCATCGGAAGACCGATTTTTCCTCTATTATAAAGAGAGGGGTCGGCTTTTTCGTTATTGAAGGTCTTCAGATAGCGGTTCTTGAAATCAAAAAGATCAAGAGAGAGATCAGTGGCTTTCTTTGTCACCGGCTTCTCGCATCTGTTACCGCCGATAAATATTCTCTTGTCATCGAAGACCGAGATAGTGAGCTTGCAGTGATTGTTGCAGCCTTGGCAGACTACAGAATTGACTTTTCTCTTGAAGTCTCTGAGTTTATCTTCTGTTAACATCTTTGATTCTTCAAGATGAAGGTCTTTTGCGTCCAAGGCAGCTCCATAAGCTCCCATCAGACCGGCAATATTTGATCGGATGACATCGACGCCGAGTTCTTTTTCAAACGCACGTAAAACAGCATCGTTAAGGAAGGTTCCGCCCTGAACCACAATTCTCTTGCCTAGCTCATCCTTGCTTCCACAGCGGATGACTTTATAAAGAGCGTTCTTGACAACTGAGATATCAAGGCCGGCAGCGATATCGTTGACCGTGGCTCCGTCTTTCTGAGCCTGCTTGACAGAGGAATTCATAAAGACTGTGCAGCGGCTTCCTAAGTTGACAGGTCTCTTTGCAAACAAGGCCAGTTTGGCAAAGTCAGCAATAGAGTAGCCTAAAGAAGAGGCAAAAGTCTGCAGAAATGATCCGCAGCCTGACGAACAGGCTTCATTCAAGAAGATATCGTCGATGACACCTTTTCTGATTCTAAAGCACTTGATATCCTGACCGCCGATATCGATGACAAATTCGACATCAGGAAGGAAGTGCTTGGCAGCGGTGAAATGAGCCATCGTCTCAACGATTCCGTGATCAAAGCTAAAGGCGTTCTTCGCCAAGTCCTCTCCGTAGCCTGTGGCCGAGGAGCCGGCAATATAGGCATCCTTGTTCTTCTTTTCGTAGATATCGATAAGCATGTCTTTCAATAAAGAGATAGGATCTCCTTTATTGGGAACATAGGACGTATAGCGGATATTGCAGTATTTGTCGATGAGTACTGATTTCAAAGTAGTAGAACCTGAGTCCACACCTAAATACAGGGGACCGACATAATCAGCCAAAGGAAGAATATCGACTTTATCTTCGTCATGTCTCTTTTTAAAAGCATCATATTCATTCTCGTCTTTGAATAAAGGATCGATATAGGAGAAGTTTTCGTTGTTTCTGTAAGACCGGACTTTATCCATTATCGAGTCTAAGACAATGGGCTTGTCGTTCTTAGCTAACAAAGCTGCTCCCAAAGCGACGAAATACAATGAATTCTCAGGAAGAAGTCCTTGGACCTTCAAGGATTTGTCAAAAGCATTTCTCAGTTCGGACATGAAAGTCAAAGGCCCGCCCAGATACATGACATTGCCTGTAATCTCACGGCCTTGAGCAAGACCGGCTATGGTCTGATTGACGACAGAATAGAAAATTGATTCAGCCACGTCTTCTTTTCTGGCGCCCTGATTAAGAAGAGGCTGGATATCGCTTTTTGCAAAGACTCCGCAGCGAGAGGCGATTGTATAAGTTCTCTCATAGCCTTTTGCCAAGTCATTTATTTTCTCGACTGGAACATTCAAAAGTGAGGCCATCTGATCGATGAAAGCACCCGTGCCGCCGGCACAGGTTCCGTTCATTCTGACTTCAACACCATCAGTGAGGAATAGAATCTTAGCGTCTTCTCCGCCCAATTCGATAATACAATCGGTCTTAGGATAATATTTCTTTGTCGCTTCGCGGGTAGCATAGACTTCCTGATAGAAAGGAAATTTGCAGTTTTCAGAGATTCCCATGCCGGCAGAGCCAGAAAAAGAAAGAGGAACCTCACTGATTCCATTCAGCGGTCCCTTTTTCAGCTCATCGAGAACTTCTCCTAATTTCTCGGAGATTCTCGAATAATGTCTTTCATATGATTTGTAGATGACTTGATCATCATTTAATACTACGGCTTTGATAGTAGTCGAACCGATATCGATGCCAACAGAGATCATTTTTTATCCCCCTTATCAGTATCCTTCTTCTTTTCCTGACTTGATAAATCTATTACCACGCCGGTAGGCTGTTCGTCTTCTTTTGAAGAATCATCGCTGCTGTCCTTAGGCTGATAAGTGCCTCCAGATTCAAAACCACTAGGATTGAATCCTCTGTCCGTTGCACGGAAACTGTTATTTCCAAAATCGTGGCTGTCATAAGATCTTGGCGGAATGAAAGCACCTCTTATTGCCGATTCCTCGCCGTGATTATAGTGAGGATCATTATAAGTGCGGCTGATAGATTCCTGCATAGGGAGAGGAAGAAGATTGACAAGATCACCCGAGATGACTTCTAAGACTGCATATTCGTTTCCTAAGCAGAAATAATCTAAGAACATACCGAAAAACAGAGAAATGGTGGGAGCTATCATGACGATAAGAGGAAGGAGCATGATATTGGAGGAAGTGATAAAAGAGCAGACGTAGAGAATAACGCCATAGAAGATTGTGAAGGCAAGATAATAAGGCCAATTCATGCCAAGAGAAATACTGAGTCTCTTATTTCTGATCGGTCGTCCAAAAGAGCTGCGGCAGATGCTTCTGGCCTGAGAGGCCGAGATATTCTTGTCGATGTCAGGAAGAACAATCGTGCAAAGATAATGGTCATCAAGGTTAGTGTTTAGGAAGTAGAAGACGATCAATAATTCCGGTATGAAGACGACTAAGCCGACGATGACAGTCAGAGGCTGAATCAAAAGATGACCTTCACTCATCAGATACTCCATCAATTCATTCATGGAAGCGTTGGGGCTGCTCATCATCTCAATCATATGCTGATAGACGTCATTAGCGCCTTCGAAGCAGTTGATAATGCTGACACTGGCTAAGCTGACGAGGAAATAACAGAGAATACCGACTAGGAAAGCTTCAATGATGACAAAGATAACACCGAATATTCCGCCTTGAACTCCGCCAAAAAAGGAGTCATAGCCGTCTTTATAGGAAAAGTTGTCTTTTCCGATTCCGGAAACGGCAAAACGAAGACGTTTTTCAACGGTATAGAACATCGGCAGGATGAAATAGGTCAGAAGAAGAGAGAGAAAATAGGTGCTGGGAGCACAGACGACTAGAATCTGCAGAAGAAAAACAGGCAATAATAAAAGAGCAAGAGTCTTAGGCAGGCCCTTAGTAACTATTCTTTTCTGCTTTTCTTTGATTTTTTTATTTGTTTCTTTATCTTTCATAGCACTTTACACAAATTATATTGTAACTTTAAAACCAACATAAAACCACTATTTAAAAAACGAATCTTGGAACAAAAGACAAAAATGAAACGGAAACGGATTATCTGTCAAGATGATAGCCGGCCTTGATGATGCAGTCAGCGGCGAGATCAACGTCTTTCTCGTCGACTGTGACTGTCTTCTTTTCCAAAGAGACAACGCCATTGATGTCTTCTTTTTCCAAAGCCTTCTGAATATTCATCACACAATGTCCGCATTTCATATCGTTAACTTTGATTTCAACCATAAACTCTCCTCCTATTTATCAGGTTTATACAAACGAAGTCTCAGACTATTGACGGTTAAAGTCAGATTAGAGAAGATCATTAATAAAGCACCCAAAGACGGCAGAAGATAACCCATGATAGCCAAAGGTATCATGCAGACATTATATAGTATTGCCCAGATAAAGTTCTCAATAATTATCAGATAAGTCTTTCTGGATATCAAAAGAGCATCCACGATAATCGATAATTCCGGTTTCAGCAAAAGAGCATCGGCAGAAGACAAAGCCAGAGAACTGCCTTGATAGGAAGCAAAAGACAAGTCGCTTTCCTTTAAAGCCAAAGCATCGTTGATGCCATCCCCGACATAACTGATGTTTCCGTTTTCTTTTCTGATATTCCTTAAGACCTCCGCCTTTGATGTCGGAGTCATCTCATAATAGACATTTTCTCTGTCAATTCCGGCAATTTCGGCCTGTCTGTAAGCATATTCTTTTCGGTCTCCAGTCAACATATAGCATTTGATTCCTAGAGAAGTCAGCTTCTTTATCGTCTGTCTGGCATCTTCTTTGAGAATATCAGCTAAGGCAAAAGCCGAAATAATTTCTTTGTCATCAGAAAGATAGACGATTGTATTGTCTTTGTTGGAATCGATAAAGGATCGAAGAGCATCGCTGACTTTCTTGTCTTTGACAGTGGTCTGATTTCCAAGGAGATATTTGTCATACGATAATCCAACACCGGGTATTTCCTTTACTTCTCCTTCAAGAGAGATATCCTCAACTTGAGAAAAAGAAGTAAGGAAGGCTTTTGACAGAGGATGGCGGGATTTCTTTTCCAGAGCTTTGACAAGAGCTAGATAGCTGTCGTCTCCTTCTCTTCCGACTAAAGAGAAGAGACCTTGTGATAAAGTACCGGTCTTATCAAAGACGATAGCTTTGATCTTTCTCACTTTTTCGAAAGTATCACCGCTTTTAAACAGTATTCCGTGTTTCATCGAAAGATCATAGCCCGACATGCTGGCTATGGGAACAGCTAAACCGAAAGCGCAGGGACAGCTGACTGAAAGGACGGATACAGAACGGATAATACTCTGTTCGACACCGATTCCCAGTCCAAAGTAACAGATGAAAAAGGCAATAAGAGATATTAACAAGATAGCCGGAGTGAAGATGAGGGCGATCCTATCTGAAATCTTATAAAGCTGACCTTTCTTCTCGTCTAACACATAGGACTCATTCATGATTCCAGAATATAGGGAATCCAATGCGATCTTATCAGCCTTCATGGAAAGAGGGCCGTTCATCAAGACTGTTCCCCCATAGACTTTGTCACCAGAATAGATGACCCGGGGATTGCTCTCTCCAGTCAGGGAGCTTTCGTCGACATAGAAAGGACCCGAAAGACAGGTACCGTCAACCGGTATCAATTCTCCCGCCAAGACCTGGATTTTATCATCGACGTCGATAAAATCGACATCGACATCTTCGATTTTCCCGTTCTTATGAATCAGATGAGCAGTGACAGGACCAGTCGTATTTTCTTTTTTGTAGTTTCCGGCCGCCTTTGTCTTGATAGAGTCGATGACCCTATGTCCTAAGGTGATGATAGAGAGAGTCATAGAGGCCGCATCAAAATATGTCATCAGATAACCGGGGTCCTGCATATGCATCTCATTAGGATAGTAGCCTAAGGAGATGTTCTTCACCATGATATAGATCGATAGTCCATAACTCACCAAAGCTGAAAAGGAGATGAGGAAGTCCATGCCGATGTTCTTATAAAGAAGGCCTTTGAAGGCACGGATGAAGAACGGTATACCCAAAAACAGAATTGATACAGTCGCCAAGATAAAGAAAGAAAGATCTGAACCTATGAGGGCAAAGAAGGAATTATGAACACCGAGATGATGAATCAT
>Ga0172377_10006686_pt1 | contig 11886 bp, 6 predicted proteins | sample Pumphouse3metaG_FD_119749 | JGI IMG/M metagenome (GOLD analysis project Ga0172377, IMG submission 119749) | Leachate microbial communities from a municipal landfill in Southern Ontario, Canada - Pumphouse #3 metaG | ecosystem: Engineered > Solid waste > Landfill > Unclassified | place: Canada... | reverse complement strand
ATGTGGCATTGCATATCATCCCTTGATGTCAATTGCAAGTTTTTTGTGCTCCCCAGATACACGTTTCTTGCACGCGGTGGCATTGCATATCATCCCTTGATGTCAATTGCAAGCGAGAATAAGGGCAGTACATCCGCTGTGGATAATCCGTGGCATTGCATATCGTCCCTTGATGTCAATTGCAAGTCCAAGAGAGCCTGGCGTTCCACTGCATCCCGATAGTGTGGCATTGCATATCGTCCCTTGATGTCAATTGCAAGCTCCGCTGCTTAGCGATCCAAGAACCCAGGGTCGGTTGGTGGCATTGCATATCGTCCCTTGATGTCAATTGCGAGCCAAGCCAAAACAACGCGACATTATACGCGCACGGTGGCATTGCATATCGTCCCTTGATGTCAATTGCGAGGGTTTGGGATTTTGCAATTTGATGCAATCTCGTAGAGATTTTGATGCTTCCTGCTTCATCCTCCGACCTATTGGTCGCGAGTTCACAGGCTCTTCGGAGCTACCCGCCCCTGAGATGACGTGAAACCGTCATGGAATTTTATATAGCGTTGGTATGCAGTAAGTTTAATCCTGCATTTTTTATGTTGATCGCCGCATTTATATCACGGTCGTGGAGTGACCCGCATGACGGGCAGTTCCATTCTCGGGTGGATAATGGCATATCCTTGACCTTGTATCCACAAGAACTACATGTCTTTGAGGATGGTTCCCAGCGATCGATTTTTGCGAATGTTTTCCCCGCCCATGATGCTTTATAACTGAGCTGCTGGATGAATTGATACCAGGCTGCATCAGATATGGATTTTGCTAACGTGTGGTTTTTGATCATCCCAGCTATATTTAGATCTTCCACAAATATTGCTGAATGATCATCTACCAGTCGACGGGATAACTTGTGCTGGAAATCTCGCCGCTGGTTCGCGATCTTTTCATACACTATAGCTACTTTCCGTTGAGCTTTCTTCCAGTTCTGAGACCTAACTTCTTTTCGAGATGCTCGTTTCTGGAGCACGGCTAATCGGGTCATCGAGTTTCGGAATGGAGTGATGCCGTTGATTTTTTCGCCGTCAGATGTTGTAACGAATGTTGATAGTCCAACATCAATTCCGATAGCTGTTGCAGATCGAACTGGTTTAAGCGGGGGTAATTCAAGCCCGTCGTCTACCTGGAATGATATATAGTACTTACCGCTCTTGGTTCTCGATACGGTAGTCGTCTTTATCGTTCCTGTAACACGACGATGAAGTCTGATCGAGATCTTTTCGATTTTTGGTAGAGATACAAACCCGGCGTCTTCATCGAGTCTGACATTCTCGCCCTGCACCTGAAATGACTGATTTGATTTGCGGCTCTTGAAGCTTGGAAATCCCGGAGCTTCGTCCTTCTTGGGTTTCTTGGGATTCTTGTCGTTGGTTTTGCATCGCCTAAAGAAGTTCTGGTATGCTTGATCCAGGTTCCTCAGGGCGTATCTTAAGGGCTTATCTGCAACTTCATTGAGCCAGGGTTCTTCTTTTTTCAGTTCATGGGTCAGCATTGCAGACCGTTGTTTGTGATTCAGGGGGGTGGGATAACCATCTTTCGACTTATCTTTCAGTTCCCAGTTTTTCATGGTGGCTACCATTTCCATGTCGCATGTTCTGAAGTCACCACCCCAACTGTACCGCATGACCTCGATATGATCCCATTTGGCTTTCGTGAGGTCAAGACCCCAATTATATATGTATCTCACAGCTCCAAATGTCCGAGCGAACGCTCGCTCTTGATCATCTGTTGGATACAATCTAAATTTGAAAGCCTTTAGAACCATTCGCGATGTTGTATCCTATTATAGTATTTAAATGTTGCGGTAGGATTTTCACCGAAATGTTTAAATATAATGACGGGATACTGATGGTCTCGAAGCCGGAGTAATCTAATTTGGCAAGGTGCTGGTCTCGAAAACCAGTGGGGCGATAAGTCCCTTGAGAGTTCGAGTCTCTCCTCCGGCGTTTCCCCGAAAGGGGACAGTCCTGGGGGATGTCATGGCGTAGTGTTGAGGTCTGGTTGAGAGTTGGCGATTGATGATACCGGAACCTCATTCTTTCCCTGCGTCGGTAGCCAAGTGGTCAAAGGCGAGAGGCTCAGAACCTCTTCCGTAGAGGTTCACCGGTTCGAACCCGGTCCGACGCATCCACCATTGGGTAAAGGGATAGAGCCTGTAAGAGATGCTCAGATAACTGAGATCGATGAAGCAGGAACTCTGATTCGTGAGAACGGAGGGATACCACGATGACAATACATATATTTTATCATGGTGCTGATCTTGATGGTCACGCATCTGGAGCTATAGCACGGGATGCTCTATGTGACAAGGATGTCATGATGTATCCAATAGACTACGGTCAGCCATTCCCATGGGAACTGATCAATCCGGATGATACGGTCTATATGCTTGATTACAGCATACCGGAACTCTGGAAACTCTATGATCTCGTTGGTGGCAAACTCATATGGATAGATCACCATGTAAGTGCGATCCAGAAGTACCTGGTAGAATACGTGGAACGGGAAAATGGAAAATCAGTTCCCGGAAATCGGCTTATAGGCAAGGGAGCGTGCGAACTCACCTGGGAATACTTCTATCCAGGAGAGGAGGTCCCTGAGGTCATCATGCTCCTCAGCCAATACGACGTCTGGGATAAGTCCGATGAGGGAAGATGGAATGATGTAATCCTACCATTTCAGATGGGATTCCGAACTCTGGACACCGACCCTGTGAGCGACCCGGAGGTATGGGAGTTCATCTTCCGGGATGTAATTGCATCAGGAAGGTGTGCTGAGTTCATAGATAATGTGGTTGAAGATGGTGATGTGATCATTTTGTTCCAGAAGGCAGTAAATGTTGTCTTGATGCAATCGCATGGGTTTGAGTTCCTCTGGGAAGGATTGCGATGTGTTGCTGTTAACGTGCCCCGAGCAAGCAGCCAGATCTTCGACAGCGTCTATGATCCCGATCTTCACGACCTGATGGTAGCGTTCTCGTATCATGGTCGAGACAAGCTCTGGACCGTGAGTCTCTACAGCGAGACCGTTGATTGCTCCGAGATTGCGAAGAAGTATGGTGGTGGAGGTCACAAGGGAGCAGCCGGGTTCCCCTGCGAGACTCTTCCCTGGATGTGACCGTTTACGTACCAGCCTAACATGACTGATATTTAGGCTGGTGATTTTCATTTCTAAGTTCGACAATCTTATCCAGGATGCATTTGAAACTGCTCTCAAAGACGGTAAGGATACCGTAATATTAAAACTAAATTATAAATGTAAAAAGGGTACCGTCGACGATACAAATAGGTGCACTCCAGAAGGAGAGAGTGATTCTGGCGAGGATAGTAAGACCCAAGAGGAGCCCAAGAAGGAAAAGAAGCTTACTAAAGGGCAACTCAAGAAGATCAGAGTCACCACCGTAAACACACCCGAGTTTAAGTCGTGGTTCGGGAAGTCTACGATCTCGGAGAAGGATGGGTCTCCCATGGTCGTGTATCACGGATCAGGGAGTCCGGGACATAATACATTTCAGACGGATACTGATAGGAAGATCGGGATGGGGAATACTCTATGGGGAAAGAACGAAACGACCACCCTGGGAGCCTGGTTCACCGATAATCCCAGGACCGCCGAGTCATTTAGTAAGTCTGGATACGAGAAGTTTGTTACTAGACTGGAGTGGAACAAAGATAACGTCCATGTCTATGATGAGAACGCTGTGAAGTCCGGTGCGATATATCCCGTCTATCTTTCGGTCCAGAATCCTAAGGTTTACGAGCCGAAGACCAAGAAGGTCTATGCCGGGAAGGATCACGCTGGAAACGTTGTGGAGAAGGATGCTATCGACGACCCCTTTGAACAGATGATGGATGATCGGGACGAGTTTGCTGTCTATGCGGGGAACTACGGCGAAGATGTCAAGGGAAAGCGGGGGTATTGGAGACAGCGGATGGCTGCGAAGGATGCCGAGGGAACCAACAAGAAATTCGTTGCAAAGCTCAAAGCGGAAGGCTATGACGGCATCGTAATCCGGAAGACCGACTATGATTCTCCCCGGAAGGGAGTAACGGTGGATCAGTATGTGGTATTCGAGCCAAATCAGATAAAATCCGTCTTCAACCCGAAGCCCACATCAAGCAAGGTTATTACTAACTCCAAGGGAATTCCCGAGGAGTATGTCCCTCTAGTCAAACAGAACTATAAATGCCCTGAGAATCCACCTGGTTCCGGCAACTTTAAATGTGATCTCCCAGAAGATGATGAAGGAGGATCGGGCGAGGGGAAGAAGTCCACAGAGAAGAAGGGGAAACGGAGTGGTGGTGGGGCTCACCCATCAGGTTACACGCCAGTAAAGACACGAGATGATGCTGAGACCTATGCAAAGAACGCCCTCCTTGATCCTGAAAATGTAAAGAGAATAGAAGAGTGGAATAAAGGAGCTAATCACAAGCAATATTCACTTGTTAAATATAGAGGGGTTGATTTGGATGTTGCAAATGAGATCAATGAATCTATCCTTGAGAATATTCAGCTCGGTATGAAACCTCTTCGTACAATTGAATCTAAGTCTTTCAAAGGCAAGACGTTCGGGGCTATGATGGGATCGAGTGGTACTCTTGTGCTTAATACAACGAACATCGGCTCGAAGGAAAAACTCATGAAGAACATGGAGACCGAGAGCAAGATATACGGGGAATTCGGACGTAACCTAATGAAACAACTGGAGGAACATAAAGACGAGCTAACCGGTCCGAAGAAGGCTAAATTTGAAGCGTTCCAAGAGGTATTCAAGTATAACAGATTCGTTGTTGCATATGATACCGCGTCTACTATTGATCATGAAATGATGCATCACTTCCTAAATACCGGAGGTGGTGACTATAAGAGTCCCGAGCGTGAATCCTTTAATAAGGAGTGGAAGGATGCTGCAGATGCATCTCTGAATTCCGATTGGAAATACAAGATATCAGTGTACGGTGGCGGTGCTCATGCTCCAGGAGATCCGTTTGCTCTGTATGGATTTGATCGCAGAGCAGAGCATATGTGCGAGAGTTATGCTGCCTGGCGACAGGGTGAGGAAGTTCATCCTCAAGTAGCTGCATTTTTCGAGAAGAACCTCAGCGGGGCATCGAAACGTGACAGTTTCGTTAGGAAGGATACTCTAAAATCATCACCTCCTGCACCAAAGAAGACCAGGAAGACAAAGAAGTCAGTTGAGCGGGGAAACATCGTAGACCGGATTAAGAAGGTCACTGGAACCGACGATGTAAACATGACCAGGATCAATTCTAAAGATGCAGAAGTCATTGCAAGTGTACTTGAAGACGAGCAGAAGTTCATCCCCTTCCGTCTCAGTAAGATCACGAACTCCTCCGGGATACGGGGGGCGTGGATGTCAATGACCCCAGCCGGTGAACTTGGTATATCGGCAACTCATGTAAAAGATCAGGCAGATAAGAAACTTGCAAGCTGGGATGATTATATCAGCATGTACGGAGATGCCATACAGTCTCTGGAGAAGCAACGCAGTGAACCTGGAAATGAACCCGAGCTGAATCGAAGGATATCCAAGGTAATAAGGGAGTATGACTATGAGAAGCGGAAGTATGAAGGCAAGCGTGACAGTGGAAAGAAATTCATACCAGTAGTTGTTCCCTATCTATTCGAGGGAGATGACCGGACCAGGGCTGTCCTCATCCATGAAATAGGTCATGACCGATGGAACCATGCTCTATCCAAGACAGACAAAGATGAAATAAATGCTGCATATAAGGATGCGTACAAACGGGGTGACCATGTCTCCGAGCATGGAATGTCCACATCTAACGAGTGGTGGTCGGAACACTATGCTCTTCATCGAATGGGTAAGCCATGCGATCCTGTCGTGAAGAAGGTCATAAGTCGAATCAGGAGGTAAATATATATGACAAACTATCCTAACGTTATCCGTGTCTTCATAGACCTTCTCGATCTGCATCAAGATGTAGTAGGTGGCAAGGAGGAGGACGATGATGAGGACGAGGTCAAGCAGAACTACAAGTGTAAGGAGAATCCTCCGGGGTCAGGCAACTTTAAATGTCCAGATACTCAAGAGTCGGGCGGGGAGGAGTCTAAAGAGAACCTGCGAAAATTAGATGATAGTAAATGGACGATATATCCAAAGGTGTCCAATGATGTTGATCAGCGTGTGCTCAATCACGTACCCGATAATGTAATGAGGATGATGTACGTTCAGGGGACGAAGTTCAATCCTAACTTGAGAGAGGAAAAGGGAAAGACCGGTAGTATGCAGGGTCTTACCGCGCATGGCAAAGACGGTCCTGAGATATGGTATCACAAGATCACCGGAGGCAAGTATGCAACAGATGAAGGAATATATCGTGAGGCTCTACACGAGGTAGGACATTCACTTCAGTATCCATACAAGGTCGACGGTAAATGGAAGAAGCTTCCGATGTGGGAGAAGATATCTGAGGATGAGTTACTCAACGATATTAAGAAATCCGGATATACAAATGAAAAGTATAAAGGTCTTCATATAGATACCAGCAATAGTGATGAGGCATGGGCGTCTCTGTTTGAGAACTTTGTAAATCCGAGAACACACATGAAATTGAAAGTATCATTTCCCGAAGTTCATAAAAAGCTCACTGAAGTTCTCGGAAAATCGGACTATGATATAGACGTTCCAGAAAAGGTTGCAGCCATATTTAAAGTGACTGCGGAGAAAGGATGGAACCTAAAGAGCAAAGATCTCGACAATCTTGGTCTTACAAATAACCAGTTTGAAGAGGTAGTTGATCTTATTGAACCAAGGGTGGAAGGAAAACCAGACTCGTTCGTGGGAAATACTGAGTGGGGGTCGTATGATGGGCGGATGAATGATATCATCAATATGTTCAAGGTGGTTCCTGAAAGTGAAAAGATACGGAAGAGGACCGAGGAAGCCATCCTTGAAACCAATGCGAATATGCGAAGAGCAGGCGTGAGTGATGAAGAACAGAAGTCGTTGTATAGGTACAAGGCATTTAATTATGCTGACTTCAACAGGTACCTCAGGACTGGTGATGTTATTGCAGATGATACTGACTTCGTAGAACGTAATATCAAGAACATAGACAACGCAATGAAAAAGTCTCCTCTAGTAGATGGTATCACAACATATAGGTATATATCTTCATCGTTTGCCAGGGACAAAGTGTTACCGAACCTGGGAAAAACTATGAAGGAACCTGGATACATGTCGACTTCGTATTATGAACCGGTCGCAAAGAATGCTGCTGATGGTAAAGGAGCATACATGACCATGCATGTTCCGAAAGGTGTTGGTGCTGTTGACATGGACTCGATTACAACCGGTGACATGATGGAGTACGAGGTTCTCCTTGAACGCGGTCTTACCATGAAAATCAAGGATCATAAGAAGCTTGATAATGGCATGGACTGGTTTGATGTTGATATTCTACAATCACAAAAACAGAACTACAAATGCCCCGAAAACCCTCCAGGTTCCGGAAACTTCAAGTGCGATCTCCCTGAGGATGAATCAAAAAAGAAATATACAAAGGAAGACCTGAAGTTTGAGACTGGTGGAGATGCTGTTGGTAGCGAGTACCATGGATACATCAGGGCGATAGATAAGAAGACCGGAAAGCAGGTCGGGTACGTTGATTACTCATATTACGGGGGTGAGTGGGCAATCGACATGATCGAGACTGACAAGGACCATAAGCGTCAGGGAGTTGCTACTGCTCTAATAGATAGGATGAAGGATGACTTCAGTGAAGGGGATGAACTGACCATGCAGGGAAACTTTGCTACCGATGAAGGGAAGGCTTTCATGTCAGCTAAGGGTATCGGTAAGAATCCCACCCACCACCTTAATCTTGCAAGCTGGACACTGGAGATGTTTAAAGACCCTGATGAACCCCGGTATAGTGAGGATGATCAGGACCTAGTATTGAAGTCGCTCGTAGAAGAGATCGGGTTTGACGAACTTCCCAAACAGGTAGACAGTGAAGAACTAGATAACAGGATAAAGGATGGTGATACCGAGATATTCAGGGCGTTCTCTGACTACAATGCATTTAATGACTTCATGGACGGAGATTACTATGCGGGTCAGGGAGTACATGGGAATGGTATATATACCGCCAAAGGACCCGATGCTGTATACATGGCAAACACTTATATGAGGTCACCGGATGCTGTTGTTGGAAGGATGACAGTAGATAAAGGTGCAAATATTGTACCTATATCAAAGGTCAGGGAAGAATTCAAGAAATTTGAGAAGGATAATCCCGATGAAGCAAGCATACTGGAGGACGTCGGAAGGTTTGCTACTTACCTTGGATATGATGCCGTAGATGTTGGTGGAGATAACCTTGTTGTCCTAAATAGAGGGGTGATTCATGTAGCTCCGGTTCCTGTGTCTTTTGATGAATCTCGGAAGGAAGAATCCCGACGTAGGAAGACGAAGTCCAAGGGGGATGTTAAACAGGATCAGAGTGTCTTAGTCGACATTGAGGACGAACTAAAGAAGGTGATCGGATCTGATGATGTTCGACTTCGGGGTATCCGGGTGGATGATGCCAGGGTGATCCTGGAAACTCTCAGAGAGGAGTCCGAGTTCATGCCGTTGAAGTTGAAGGGAATCAGGACCGCGACAGGACGGAAAAAGGCATACATGTCGATGACTCAGGACGGGGTCCTCGGGATCTCTCCAACACATGTGAAGAAACAGGCAGACCGGGAAGTGGGAACATACGACGGTAAGATCGCTGAGTATGACAACGCCATATCGTCTCTTCAAGAACAAGCATCTAACACACATGATCTCAGTGTGAAGGGAAAAGTTGAGGCTCTGATCTCCCAGTATGAAGACGAGAGGGATCAGCTCGAATCTGATAGGGACGCCGGAACACCTTTCCTCCCTAAGAATGTAGGGTACCTATTCGACGGTGATGATCGGATCAAGACCGTACTTCTCCATGAGGTTGGGCATATGAGATGGAATGGTCTCAGTAATGAGGATAAGAATGCCGTCAACATTGCTTTCAAGGCAGCTGATGAGGACTCCGACTTCCCGTCGAGATGGAGTATGGAGCGCTCTGATGAGTGGTGGGCAGAACAATATGCATTATTCCGGATGGGAGCAGATTACCATCCCATCATAGACAGTGTCATGCGTGCTGTGATTGCATTCAAATAGGATGACGCCTATCACTGATAGTTTTATATACGTATCAGCTATTACCGATAACAAAATAATGAGATATGGATGCAATCTGGGCAATTGCATCCCATGTCTACCCCTGATCATCGGTTGGTGGGGTTAGAATGTCACCCATGGAAACACCATAGGGGGTTATCCCGATCTCTGCCTGATCCTTGACGATTGTTGTTCTAACACTATTGATCATATCCATTATTTGGTCTTCGGTTCCTTCTGGAATCTGCGGTACATCGTATTTCATCATGCTGTTCACCGCCTCGGCGAACCCAGTACCTCCTCCTTGCATTTTCTTCACCAGATCTTCCAGGAGGAACGTTCTCGGGATGACAGATTCGATGATATTGAGGAACACGATCGCTATGTTGGTGTAGTTTGTAGCTAAGCTCATCAGCTTATCTATCTGTTCTTTCATCTCCTCTATCTGTTCTGTTGATCGGGCATCGAGTGCCCTCTGTCTTGCTTTCACCATCTCTACTGTAGGGTTTGCCATTATCTCCTCTTCCAGTTCTTACACCAATTGTTTTTATGTTCATAGACGTCCCATACGTTCATGTCAAGGAGAGCGCCACTATTCCCATCCACGATCTCTCTGGTTCTCCCTGAGCATTCACCAAACATACCCTGTTGGTCTTCTTCCATATTGATTGCAGTTACGGGGATCTCGGTCCAGTACATGCAGTTTGCACAACTCTGTCCCCTGATCTTCTGGTACCAGAGCATATTGAGCACTTCCCATGCCTGTTCTACATCTGGAATCCGCTTTTGCTTGTTATCTGCAACCATGTCCCCTCCTTGTTGTGTCCTCTTTTAACGTTTACCCTTGTACATACAGCATATGCTGCATGTCGCCTGTATAAGCAATGCATACATATAAACCTTTCGGTGGACTTCTGTATAAATGGTTCAAATGTAATGTACTGTTGTATACCCATACAAGAGTCGATGGTCCCTCTTTTTACGCTGTAAGTATTCTGATTGAGATGCCTGATTTTGACAATATAGATTTTAGGGATATTGATTCTCCCAAATTCAAGAAGCAGTTTGACAAGATAGTCAAAGAGCTTGAACAACTGAACCCAGAGGATCTACCCATTGCTATTGCTAGGATATGGGAGAAGGCTGGTCCGGTACTGGCTAGGAGATTTCTGGAAAAGAACTTCAAGCTATGGGGTATGATATGGGAGAATGGCATCGCTCATTCATATATGAACGGTATTACAAAAGCGTTTCCTTTTAGCTTCGCGGAGCCCGGACTTATCCGAGCGGCTGCAGATGATTACTTCCAAACTCATGGCATGGAACTTGTAAAATCCCTCACAGAAACTGATATGAAGAAACTAAAGGGACAAATGGTAGAGAACTGGGGCATCGGAGAACACGCATTTGCTAAGAAGTTCCGGGATTCTTATCCGGTGAGTGAAGACCGTCTCAAGCTCATCTACAGGACAGAGCATGGTCTCACCGAGAACACTGCCCTCTTGGACGTCTCGAAGAAGCTAGGTCGCGAATACAAGGTCTGGGTTGTCATTGGCGACGAGCGTACCTGTGATATCTGCGGAGCACACCAAGAGGACACCGTGCCTATTGACGAGATGTTTGTAATAACGAATGAAAAAGACGAGGTTCGCTATATCGATACACCCGGCAGATCTCATCCGGGATGTTATTCTGATGATACTGAGGTGTTTACGGAGAATGGTTGGAAGCTATTTAAAGATGTGTCTTCCGATGAACTAATCTGGACACTGGGAGATAATGGAGAACCTGTTCTTGATGAGCAGGAAGGTAAGGTAATATATTACCGTAACGAAGATATGATCCGGTTCTCAAGCCGGACCCTTGATTGTCTTGTTACTCCAGATCACGAAATGATGTGTATTCCGGGGAAGATGTATAATACCGGTGATAGGACTATATATAGGAAGGACGCAGACAAGACCGGGCATACCGACATGATTCCTAGATCTGCTACATGGTCAGGAGAAGATACTGATATCATCAATGTATGTGGTCGTGACTTTGATACAGTCGACTTTGTTTCCTTTATAGGATGGTATGTATCTGAAGGATCTATTAGCAAGCCTCCGAGTGGGAAATGGCAGATAAAAATAGCACAGGAAAAGGAAGATAACCGTCAGGAGATCATAGACCTGTGCACTCGGATGTTTGGCAAAGTATGGGTGGGAAAGGGTGCTGTCTATATACCGTATATAGATGACATGGTAGATTACTTCCTGGAGATAGGGCATTCATTTGATAAACATATACCACATCATATAAAACAGCTTTCACCTAGGTACCTCCGTATACTGTTGAATTCTCTTCTTAAAGGAGATGGACATGTGCGGAAGTCGTCTTGGAAGGGACATCCTGAGTGGAACTTTAATAATGAGGAAGTATTATTTACATCATCCAAACACTTGGTTTCTGACGTTACCGAGATTGCACTTAAACTGAGTCTTAGACCAAGCTTTTCTACAAGATCATCATGTGAGGCTCAACATTGGAATGGTACGTATACGTCAAAACCATGTTATGATGTTAGGTTCAATCGGTACTTATATAGCAGACCTAGGTCTATTGAAATTGTTCCATATGATGGCATGGTATATTGTCTGACT
>Ga0172377_10006684_pt1 | contig 11888 bp, 9 predicted proteins | sample Pumphouse3metaG_FD_119749 | JGI IMG/M metagenome (GOLD analysis project Ga0172377, IMG submission 119749) | Leachate microbial communities from a municipal landfill in Southern Ontario, Canada - Pumphouse #3 metaG | ecosystem: Engineered > Solid waste > Landfill > Unclassified | place: Canada... | reverse complement strand
GTCGCTGAGAATGTCATCATCGACAATCAGATTGTGACGGGCATGTATTTTCAGCCTGTTCAATTCTTTACGCAAGGCACGTTTTTCCCCGAAAATCATTCTTTGTCCCCTGTTTAATCGTTATCTGAAGATTTCAGCACCGCGACAAACGCTTCCTGCGGAATGCTTACGCTGCCAACCTGTTTCATGCGTTTTTTGCCGGCTTTCTGTTTCTCCAGCAATTTACGTTTGCGGGTAATGTCGCCGCCGTAACATTTCGCCAGAACGTTCTTGCGGAGCTGCCGGATAGTTTCGCGGGCAATGATCTTGCTGCCGACAGCGGCCTGGATCGCGATCTGGAACATCTGGGCCGGAATAACTTCCTTGAGCCGGCTTACCAACTGTCGTCCGCGGAAATAAGCGTGATCGACATGCACAATCGATGAAAAAGCATCGACGGTTTCACCGTTGACCATAATGTCAAGCTTGACCAGTTTGGCGGCGGCGTAACCTGACGGTTCGTAATCCATACTGCCGTAACCGCGGGTCATCGATTTGAGTTTGTCGTGGAAATCGATCAGGATTTCGTGCATGGGCAGTTGGGCGGTAATGATCACGTGCTTGCCGTCAACCGAATCGGTATGCGTAACCACACCGCGTTTGGACATTATCAGATTCATTATGTCGCCGATATAAGTATTGGGCAGCATTATCCTGGTGGCGATAAGCGGTTCCTCGATACGGTCAATTTCCGCCGGGTCCGGCAAATGCACCGGGTTGTCAACCTCAAGCATAACGCCGCTTTTCATATAAACATGGTAAACCACGCTTGGATAAGTGGCGATTATATCCATATTGTATTCGCGGCGCAGACGCTCCTGGATTATTTCCATGTGAAGCAGGCCGAGAAAACCGCAGCGGAACCCGAAACCCAGCGCTACGGAGGTCTCCGGCTGGTACTGGAAAGCGGCATCGTTCAACTGGAGCTTGCCCATACTCAGTTTCAGTTGTTCGTAATCCGCGGTGTCGATAGGGTAGATACCGCTGAAAACCATAGGGTGAACTTCCTTGAAACCAGGCAGGGCTTCCCGGCACGGGTCCTTGACGTCGGTAATGGTATCGCCTATCCGGGTGTCCGAAGAACTCTTTATGTTCGGGATAATATAGCCTACCGAACCGGCACAGAGCTGACCGGAAGCAGTCATTTTAGGAGTAAAAAAGCCGACTTCCTTGAGTTCACATTCCATGCCGTTGTTGAAAAGCCGGATTTTAGTGCCGCGCGCAAATTCCCCCTGTATTACCCGGACGTAAATAACCACGCCGCGAAAAGTGTCATAGGTCGAATCGAATATCAGGGCCGCCGAACCGCTGAAATCAGCTTTCCGCGGCGGCGGTACCCGTTCGACGATCGCGTCCATTATCTCCCCGATGCCGATGCCTTCCTTGGCGCTGCACAATAAAGCCTCTTCGCGCGGAATAGCCAGCACCTCCTCCATTTGTTCATAGCACATTTCGAGGTCGGTAGCGGGCAGGTCTATTTTGTTGATAACCGGGATAACCTTCAAATCCAACTGAAAAGCGAGATTGACGTTGGCGACGGTCTGCGCCTGCACCCCCTGGGTGGCGTCGATCAGCAGCAGCGCGCCTTCACAGGCGCCGAGGGAACGGCTGACTTCGTAGGAAAAATCCACATGTCCCGGAGTGTCGATCAGGTTGAATTCGTAATCGCCGCCGTCTTTCGCCGTGTATTTCATTCTTACAGGGTGGGATTTTATCGTAATTCCGCGTTCGCGTTCCAGCTCCATATCGTCAAGCAACTGATCCTGGGAGTCGCGCTCGGAAACGGTCCGCGTCAATTCCATCAGGCGGTCGGCCAACGTGGATTTGCCATGGTCAATATGCGCTATTATTGAAAAGTTCCGAATTCTTTTTAAATCTGTCATATATTTATCTGTTGTAACCCATTAATTTTAACAAAGCGGTAATTTAACACCAACCCGGCATTTGCGCAAATACGAAAAGCACATTGATTTTCAGGCAGTGCGCTCACAGGCGTATTTATTTTTTTCACTTTATCAATTGCAGGCAAGCATATTCCGGGATATATTGAAAGCCGATGCTAAAAAATTTATTTACGGGGAACAAATATTATGCCGTTTATCTCATGCCTGAAAAAACTGTTTCCGGCCGCCGTCCTTATAGCGGCAATGTTTACCGCCCAGGCTGACGACCAGTACGATTTGCCGGTCCGGGTCGTTATTTTTCCCCTGCGGGAAGCCGTAATTCCCGCACTGGCGGAATCCAGGGTAATGAAATATCATTTTAATGAAGGTGAGAAATTCCCGTCCGGGAAAATCCTGGCCAATCTGGATAAAACCGTTTACAAGCAGCGTTTGCTTAAAATGGACGCCAGCGTAAAAGAAGCGAAAGCCGGGCTCGAATTCACGAAAAGAAACGCGAAACGTATGAAGGACCTGTTCGCAAAAGGCATGCAGGGCCATACCGAACTCGAACGCGCCGAACTGGAGGCGGAAATAGCCGAAGCCAAATATCTGTCCGCCCAGGCTAATTACATTGTGGCGGAACGGGACCTCGCTCTCTGCGATATCAGCGCGCCGTTCGACGGCAGGCTGATAGAAAAACTCGTCAACGAATTCGAATATGTCCGGACCGGGCAGCCCCTGATGAAGATCATTGACGACAATCAGCTCCTCGCCGTAATGCACCTCCCTTCCGGCGATAAAAATAAAATAAAGCTGGGACAGAAAATGAAAATAAAAATCGATGAAACCGGAACCTGCCATGAGGGTGAAGTCTATAAGATTTCCGGGGTTATCGATCCAGGAAGCCGGACTTTTGAAATAAAGGCGCTGCTTGACAACCGCAACGGCGTCTTAAGCGCCGGCATGTCCGGAGCGCTGGTTAAAGATAAAAAAAACGCGGATAAAAAGAAAAAATAATGCCCGAAGAAAAAGACCTCCAGAAAGAACTCCTTAAAGCACGCGGCAAACTGAACGCGCTGTCCGCGATACTGCGCCTCGGCCATGAATCTTTCGAGAAAAAGAATCTCGCCCAATGGGCCGCCTATGTCGTTAACAACAGCGTCCTGGCGGTCCCGTACAGCCGTTCCGCCCTGCTTGACTTCCGGGGTTCACACCCGTCCGTGCTGGCGATCAGCAATCAGCCGGAAGTAAACAGCAACAGTGAATACGCGATAAATTTGCTTTATCTGGCGCGGGCTCTCAAAAACCTGACGCGGGCAGTCGTGGTCGACCGGGAATTTTTACAGTCCAAGGATGCCGGGCCGCGTCCTTTTGAGGCGCTTGAATATTTCCTGGGAAGCGCCAAAGCCGTTATGGCAATGCCGATAGTACCGCCCGACACGCAGGAAGGCCATGCGGAATTCCTGGTCTGGATAGTTGAATTTGAAAACAAACGTTCGGCCGCCGCGGCTTCCGCCCTGCTGCCCCTGCTTTGCCGTCATTACTCCGAATCGTTGCAATATGCCTTGAATGTCCGCAGGAAAGGGATGTTGAATTCCCTGGTCGGCCGCCGCGCTTTCTTCAAGCCGTCGCGAATAATCCCGGCGCTGCTCTTTGTTTTTGTAATATGCCTGTTCGCGGTTAAAGTGCGCGAAAATATAGCGGCAAACGCGGAAGTCATTCCCGAAGTCGAGAATATTTATTATGCTCCTTTCGACGGAATCATAGACAGTTGTTTCGACAACGAAAGCGGCAGGTTCATTAAAAAAGGAGCCCCGGTACTGAAATACGACAACGAAGAACTGACCTTTAAACTGCTTAGCGCCCAGAACGAATATAATAAGATAAAGGCGAAACTTGACCTTATCCAGAACGAGTCGTTTAACGACATTTCCAAGCGGGGCCAGGTGAAACTGCTTAATTTACAGAAAGAAAAGGCTGAAATCGACATCAAGAAAAACCGCTGGCAACTGCAAAAAAGCGAGATGAACGCTGAAATATCCGGCAAACTGGATATCGGGGACGCCGATAAACTTACCGGCCGCGCGGTTCACGCGGGAGAAAAATTGTTTGAAATCGTCTCAACGGATAAACTGCTGGCCTTAGCTTATCTGAACGAACGCCATGCGTCTGTCCTGGCCAAGGACAGCACCGTAACGCTGTATCTGCACAACAGCCCGGAAACCCCGATAAAATGTGATATCATAACCGTCAGCCCCAAGCCGACGCTTACCGAGAAAAGAGTATTTTGTTATTTGATCCGCCTGAGAATGGACAATCCGCCCAGCGATATAATCTGCGGCCAGCGCGGCATCGCGCGCATTTCCGGTCCCCGGATACGTCTCGGTTATTATCTGTTTCGAAACATAGTCTTGTGGTGGCGCCAGGTTTAGCAAACAAGGAGCTCCTCCGGCTATGGCAGAAAATGAAGAGAAAAAAGACGAAACGGCAATCAGCGCAAATACTCCCGAACCACCGATAGCTTCAAATAACGCGCCGGCAGTCAACGGACAACAACCCCAGCCGGAAGGACAGAAATATTACATCGGCCGCCTGCGCAATGACCTTGAACTGTTTCCGGGAGAACCCGGTATTTCCGGCGAACCGAGCTGGGTCATCTTTGATCCGGTTGCCGACGTTTATTTCAAAATAAGCAACGAAAGCTATCAGATGCTGCGAGTCTTATCCGGGAATATGGATATCGTCCAGTACATAGAAAAACTCGAATCCGTCGGGATCCATACCGACGAGCGGAAAGTACTGAAAATGATAAAGTTCCTTGAGGAAAACAGCTTATTCATGCCGAGGTACCTCCAAAGCGAAGCCCGAACCCTCCAACTGCGCGAAATGAAAAAGAAAACGTTCTGGCACCGCCTGATGTCCTCATATCTGTTTTTTAAGATTCCAATCGTCAAACCGGACCGTTTCCTTAACCGCACGGTCTACGCGGTCCGGCAGGTATTCAATCGCTGGACCCTGTCGCTGTTGTGGATAATCGCGCTCTGCGGTTACGCCGGTTTGATTATGAACTGGCACAAATTCACGGAAAAATTCATAAGCTCGATTTCATTGCAGGGACTGGCCAGATACACGCTGGCGGTAATCGCGGTTAAATTCATTCATGAGCTGGCGCACGCCTATACCGCCAAAATTTACGGCATCAGGGTGCGGCGCATGGGAATAGCGCTGGTGTTCTTTGTTCCTCGCCTGTATTCGGATCTGACCGACTCCTGGCGGCTCCGCAAACGCGCAAAACGCTTCCTGATCGACGGCGCCGGAATAATCAGCGAAATGCTTATCGGCGGCGGCGCGGCGCTGGTGTGGGTAAATACCGTTCCCGGACTTACGCATTCCATCGCTTATTTCATATTCGCCGTGAGCATAATCAACACCGTCCTGATAAACGGGAACCCGTTTATCCGTTATGACGGTTATTTCATGCTGATGGACCTGGTGGGAATCGATAATCTCCAGCAGCGGGCGACGGAACAGCTCAGGGCCATATGGCGCAAACGCCTGTTCGGGCTCGAAACGCCGGTAGAATACCGGGTTTCCGGCTGGAAATTTCATTTCCTGGTCATATTCGGGATTTGCGCCTTCATTTATCGCATTTTCCTGTATACCTCGATAATCTTGATCGTTTATTTCCAGTTTCCCAAAGTTATAGGCATTGCATTATTCTGCATGGAAGTGTATTTATTAGTATTAAAACCTTTAACCGGCGAAATAAGATTTTTAACTATGATGCGCAAAAAAATGAACCGGGCGCGTTCCGCCCTGTCATATCTGGGATTCACGATAATTCTGCTTTGTTTTTTCCTGCCTTTGCCCTGGGATGTAAGCCTGCCCTGTGAAGTTCGCCCGATGAAATTTGAACGCATCTACGCCCGCAGCGGTTTTCTTGCCCGGATGCTGGTGCAAGACGGGCAGAAAGTAAAAAGCGGCCAGTTGCTGTTCGAACAGTCTAATCCGTATCTTTCCTGGCGGCTCAATGAAGCCCGGATCGGTATAAAAATAGATGAAACCATTCTTGACCAGGCGCAAAACAGCTCCGACCGGCTCGGCGAGATCAGGATAGACAGGCGCGCCCTGGAAAACAGCCGCAACCTGGTCAAAGAACTTAAACGCCAGGAAACGCAATTGCAGATCAGAAGCTCACTTCATGGAGTATTCGCTCTTTACGACCGCAATTTGAAAGAGGGTAAATGGCTCAGGAAAGGCGATGTTATAGGGGAAGTTTACAATCCGCAGTTAAAGGAAGTTACCGCCTATGTCGGGGAAGATGAAATGCGGAAACTGCAAACCGGGGATAAAATCAAACTTTATCTGGAAGACGACCTGACGCCCTGCCCCGGAGAAATCATCGCGGTAAACGACATCGCCGCGGAACTGGAGCCAAGCCCCCTGCTGGACGTATTCGGCGGCAGCATTCTCAGCAGCCAGACTCCGAAACAAGGGTATTTCAAGCCCCTTCATCCCTGTTATCAGGTAACTATAAAAATAGATGAAACAGTAAATCTGCCGGTCGGACGTTCAGGAATGGTAAATATCCGCAAATATTCTTCCATCGGCGGCAATATTATCCGCAAAATACTGGCGGCGCTTCAAAGAGAGCTGACTTTCTAAAAACTTTTTATGTATTTGAGTATCTCGTCTTTGAATTCCGGGCGCTTCAGCGCAAATTCCAGCGTGGCTTTAACAAAGTCAAGCTTATTGCCGATATCATGGCGCTTCCCGTCAAACCTGTACCCGTACATCGCCTGGTCTTTCAGCATTAGACGCATCGCGTCGGTCAATTGAATTTCATTGCCTTTGCCGCGCGGAGTCGCCGCCAGATAATCAAATATTTCCGGGTTGAAAACATAACGGCTGGCGACAGCCAGGTTCGAAGGCGCTTTTTCCGGAGCGGGCTTTTCGACAAAGCCGTTGACTTTGTACAGAACACCGTCTTCCGACTTGCCGTCGACCACTCCGTAGCGGGAGGTCTTTTCCCATGGCACTTCCTCAAGCGCGACAACCGAGGAGCGGGTTTGTTCGTAAGTTGCCAGGAGCTGGGAAATCACAGGTTTGCCGTCGGAAGAAAGCACAGTATCCCCAAGTAAAATCGCAAATGGTTCGTCGCCGACAAAACTCCTGGCATACATCACCGCATCGCCCAAGCCGTTCAGTTCCTGCTGATAGACATAATGCAGCCTCGCCAGTTTGTCAATGCGGCGCAATTCCGCAAGCATTTCACTTTTTCCGGTCGCTTCGAGCCTCGTTTCAAGCCCGGCGTCAGGGTTGAAATGTTCCTGGATCGCCGTTTTCCCGGAACTGATTATTATCAGGATATCGGTGATCCCCGCGGAAGCGGCCTCTTCAATAACGTATTGGATTACGGGCTTGTCCACCAATGGGATCATTTCCTTGGGGACAGCCTTGGTAAAAGGCAGAAAGCGCGTACCGAAACCGGCCGCCGGGATAACAGCTTTTTTAATCATTATATTCTCCAGTATAATCCTATTCGAAAGCTTCCTCACAAGAAGTGACGATTTGCGGTTTAATTACCTGGATTCCCTCGGCATTGAGTTTTTCCCGGAGGGAACAGAACATGGCTTCGTCTTTGTAAGTGCCGATGATCGCGCCGCCGGAACCGGTAAATTTCGCGGAAGCGCCGGATTCGCGCGCCAGGTTTACCATCCGTTTGTTTTTCGGGGAAATTGTGGTGCATACTTCCTGGCGCAAATCAAAATTCCGGTTGAGCAGTTTATGGAGTTCGGGAGCTTTGTTTTCGGTAACGCATTTCCATACTTTATCAGTCAGCTCCGCCCATTCGCCCATTGCTTTCAGGACTTCAGGTTTGCCGTTTTCGTAATCTTCCCGGAGGTGTCCGTGCAGAATTTCAGAACCTTCGGAAAGGTCGGTACGAAAAGCGATATATAAATTCAGGGACTCCGGCAATTCTATTTCCTTATATATCCCGTAGCCGTATTTTTTCATATGGGAGCGGTTGAAATCCATATAAACCGGGACATTGTAGGCCTGCGCGACCCGGTCCTGCAGCCCGGCGTCAATACCGAGTTCCTCTTTTTCCACAGATAAGACCAGATTCGCCAGTACCGGTTTGGAGATTTTCACGCCGTAGAAGCGTTTCAGGGCCCGGATACAGGCGGTTATGATCGCGGAAGATCCGGCCAGACCAAGGCGGTTCGGAATAGTTGTCTGGTAGCGAATAGTGAAATTGCGCTCGTCAAGTTTCAGTTCGTGATTCAGGCAGTAATCGTGAAATTTTTTGATGGTCGCCTTCAAAAGGCGGATTCCGCCGTAGTAACCGAACATCCCGACATCCTCGGCAAGATGTTCAATGCTTTTGAAACTGGAATGATCGCGCAGCGAAGGCATCAAATCAAGTTCAGGACTTTCATACATCAGGACTTCCGCATGGTAATTGCTGAAAACAAACGCAATGGTTTTGCCGAAATACCCGTCTGAAGGATTACCGATCAAGGCCGCCCGCGGAAATGCCTTTGTCTTAATAATCATAATAACAGCTCTATATTATGCGATTAATATTCTGAAGATATTACAATAGCATTTTATCGGCGGTTTTCAAGAACCGTTCAGGCAGCAGTTAATGCAAATTGATTGGATAACAGACCGTGGAATTTTTATTTGCTGCTCGCGGCGGCTTTGTAATCTTTGTCGGACACCGGTTCAAGCCAGGTTACTTTGTTCTCACTCATCTTGGTCGTTGTGCCGATATGAACAAATTCATTGTCAGGCGCCGCCCCGTGCCAATGCTCGGTATTTGCCGGAATTTCAACGACGTCGCCGGGCTGAAGTTTCCGTACAGGTTTGCCGCGTTCCTGATAATATCCGGCGCCGACCGTACAAAGCAGTTGCTGGCCAACAGCGTGTTTATGCCATTTTGTACGCGCTCCGGGAGAAAAGGTTACATTATAAACAGAAAGATCATTTTCCTTATTCACAATGAGCATAGCACAGCGCACTTCCCCGCCGGTAAAAAAATCCTTCAGGATATCTCCCTTTGCGAATACATCGGGCGAAGCGATGGGGCTGGCAATCGCGAGGATTGCTTCAATCTGTTCGTCTGTAAGGCCGTTGTTTTTCGCAATTCCAATATGTGCTTTCAACTGTGGTTCCACTCCGGGAATTACCGCAAGCATGGCAATTGTAGCTAGCTCACGTGTTTTCCAGCTTACGTTGTCACGAGCGAAAATATCGCCGAAAAGATGAGCCTTCAAGTATTCATCAATGGCAGGCGCAAACTCAAAAAGCGCACCTTTAACTGGGGCGCCACAAAGCTTCGTTTGATTTTTCGTACCGAACTCGATACTTTTTTCGCGGGGCAAGGGACCAGGTAGTTTGCCTTCAACGTCTTTGTTTCCGCGTTCATTTACCAGCGCCATAAAAGTTCCAAGGGCATTCAGGCTGCGTGGAAAACCACAGTATGCGTATGCTTGAACAAGAATTTCCTTGATTTCATTGACCGTCAGCCCCGCATCAAGTCCGGCGGCTAACGCGGTTTTCAGACCGGCAAGGTCCCCCTTTGCCGAGTAAGCGGCAATAGCTGCAAGTTTCTGTTCTTTTTCGGTTAATATATTTGTTTTCATAGTCTCAGCTTCCATATTTTGAAATATACAAAACAACGTAATTAAAATTCCTGTAAATGTAGTTCTCATCACACTTGCGTCCTTTATTGTTTGATAATTACCCTGTCGTTTACGAACTTTTTCAATTCAGAATCAGCCTTTCTGATGCTGCTGCCGGAAAAGTTTTTTCCTTTTAATATATTTGCTTTTGGGCAAGCCTTGCGGAAGTCCTTTTCGCAATTTGCCATTCCTCCGCCGCCGTGGGTTACAAACAGGATGACAGTTTTGCCGCTGAAATCATAAGCCGACAGGAAAGACAGTACCGGCGGAGCGAGCGTTGAGCACCAGTTTGGAGAACCGATGAATATCACGTCGTATCGCTCCATGTCCTTGACTGTTGCGGCAAGTTTCGGCTTGAAGCCGCTGCCGCATTCTTTTCTTGCTTGAGCCACACAGGTACTGTAGTCTGCCGGATACGCCTTTTCCGGTTTGATTTCAAACAGGGTTCCTCCGGTGTTTTTTTTAATTTGTTCCGCCGCATAGCGAGTGTTTCCCGAATAGGAAAAATATGCGATTAGAATTTTTTCCGGTTTAACAGTAACTTTTTCGATATTTTCGTCTGCGGCAGCACATCCGAATGAGGCAAATAATGTACTTGCAGCGGCCATTGCCAGAGTTTTTCTTTGCATTATTCTGTTTCCTTATAAGTTTTACTATAGAGCGGCTTTGAGTACAGCAACAATATCTTCTTCGCTCATCGGCGGACGGGCCGGCAGATTGCCATTTCCGTCATTGACGATCCGCAGGGTAACTTGAGCATATTTTTTGATTGATGAACCATTGATACCCAGTTCGGAAAAACGTGTCGGACAGCCGATATCCCTGAGGAATTTTTCAAAATGGTCAATACCCGCAAGGGCGCAATCCAGATCATCAGGGCCTCTACCTTTAAGTCCCCAGACCCGTTCGGCAAACTGAACAAATTTCGCGGTATTGTGTTTCGCGGCAAAACGCATCCAGGATGGATTGATTATTGACAGCCCTGCGGCGTGAGTAATGTCCTCAAAACCGGAAACCGTGTGTTCGATCATGTGAACCGGATAAGCACAACCGGTACCGGAATGAACCCAGCCGTTGAGAGCAAGAATGGATGCATATTGAACCTGGCTTCTGGCTTCGATATCAGTTCCATCAGCAATAGCTTTCAGACCGGATTCGATGGCAGTAAGAATGACGCCTTCCGCAAAACGGTCTTGAATAGGCGTCCCTTCAATTCCGTTAAAATATGATTCCGTTACGTGAGTAATGATATCACAAACGCCATAGGCCGTTTGATCTTTTGGAACACTTACTGTAAGTTCAGGATCTACCAGAGCAACCCTTGGAAAAAGGCATTCGCCCATGGCAAATGATTTTTCCAGACTTTCCTTGTTTGAAATTACCGCGGAATTATTCATCTCTGACCCTGTTGCGGCAATAGTTGGTACGGTAATAATAGGCAATGCCCTGGCCGGAATATGCCAATCAGGCTGACCGTGACAAACCATATCCCATGGATCTCCATCGTAGTAAAAAGCGGCGGCAATAACCTTGGATGCGTCCATTGTGCTTCCGCCGCCTAGTGCAATAACAATATCGCATTGTTCTTCCCGTGCAATCCGGGCTCCACGCCTGACGGAAGAAATCTTTGGATTTGGTTCTATCCCGGAACATTCAGCATAAGAAACGCCGGCTTCTTTCAAGCCGGCTACTGCACGGTCGAATATTCCAGTACGCTTAACACTTCCGCCGCCAGTGACAATTAAGGCTTTTTTGCCATATACAACAGTTCGCTCTCCAAGATGTGAAAGCGCTCCCGGACCAAAAATAAGATTAGTAGGATTGTAATAATTGATATTCATAATTAAACTCCTGCTTGGGTTGTTAGCCATTAAATTAGTATAATACAACTTTGATAAATCAACAATACCTATTTCTGCTTTTGTATTGATTCTTTACATTTTTTGTAATGGCTCACTCTTTTCGCAGGTTTAAATAGTAGCTCAAGCGTCTCGCTTGAGTCATAAACGGAACAGACGTCAACTGCCCACCGACACAACCGGGACGGTTGTGCTACTATCACGTAAAGCAGCACATTCAGCCTCAGGAAAAGACTGAGCCATTACCATTTTTTGATTACAGCAACATTCCATAAACCAGTATAACCACAAACAAATAAAAAACCACGCCCAGAGGACGTGGTATTGCCTTAAACTCCCCATAGGGGAGCGGGAAACGTTAACATAGAAGGAAACGGTTAATAATGTAGCTCAAGCGTCTCGCTTGAGTCATAAAT
>Ga0172377_10006683_pt1 | contig 11889 bp, 13 predicted proteins | sample Pumphouse3metaG_FD_119749 | JGI IMG/M metagenome (GOLD analysis project Ga0172377, IMG submission 119749) | Leachate microbial communities from a municipal landfill in Southern Ontario, Canada - Pumphouse #3 metaG | ecosystem: Engineered > Solid waste > Landfill > Unclassified | place: Canada... | reverse complement strand
TGCCACCGTCATCGTCCGTGAGCTGGCTTTGGGAAACCTTTCTACCAAGAACTACTTCAAGACAGTCAGAAAAGAGATGAAGGCAGCCTTTATAACGGCACTTATCATGGCCGTATTCTCCTTTGGCTGGATTCTCATCGAACTCTACTCGGGTCTTGTCTCTCCCAATGCGACTGATCAAAATGTCATCATGAATAACTATGGCGGAAACGTCAATATCTTCTACCTCTCTATCGCCGGTGTCGTCTCTCTGACTTTCCTTCTGGCTATCATGGTTGCCAAATTCCTCGGTGTCTCTCTCCCGATGCTCGCCAAGAAAATCCATCTCGATCCCGCCGTCATGAGTCAGCCGCTGATTTCAAACATTCTCGATGTCGTCTCTATCTGCGTCTACTTCCTTTTCGCCTCGCTTCTGATGAAAGGCATCGTCTTCTAGATGTGCAGACGCTTTAAGATAGAATCAGACGATCTCAAGTCTCTTAAGGTAGTCAAAGGCTATGAAACACTTTCCAAGACTTTCTATGATGTCAAAGTCGGAGAGGATTCACCGGTTCTCACTGTCTCTTTATCAGCTCTGAAACTTTCCGTTCTTACTTTCGGAATCAATATCTACGGGAAGACTATCTATAATGCCAGGATTGAAACCATCGCTGAAAAAGACCTTTTCAGCGACGCTTTCAAAAATAGACGCTGTTTAGTTCCTGTCTCTTCTTTTTTCGAAGACGATGACTATAAGATTGAACATCAGTTCTATCAAAAAGATCAGAAGCCTTTTTACCTGTGTGGAATCTGCCTTGATCAGTCCTTTGTGCTTTTGACTTCAAAGCCCGATGAGGCTATAAGCTACTACCATAAAAGAATGCCACTTGCTTTATCAAAAGAAGATGCTAAAAGATATTTAAATACTAAAACAGGATTGAAAGAGATTTTGTCTTTCAATCCTGTGAGTTTATTCTGCCCGGATTCTTCTTCGCCTATATCTCTCTTCTAGCTTCTCATCTTCAGTTCATAGAGGGCAATTGCAATCGACGTTGTCAGATTTAGAGAATCGACTTCATCCGACTGCTCGATTCTGACATTGTTTTTATTGTGAACGGAAGAAGGAAGACCGGTGGCTTCGTTTCCGAAAACCAGAGAACAGGGTTTCTTAAACGACACTTCGCTCAGAGGATTAGAGGTATCGAGTACGAAAGGATAATATTCTCTCTTGTATTCTGATAAATATTCTTCAAAGGAGGAGAAGGCCTCGATTCTGATTTTGAAGAAGGCACCCATCGAGGAACGGATGACTTTGGGATTGAACCTGTCTGCACAGGGTTCAATCAAAGCCAAGTCGTGATATCCGAAAGCCAATAAAGACCTCATGGCATTTCCGAGATTTCCCATATCGCTGGGGTTTACCATGACGAGATGGTTTTCATCATGATCAAGTTTGGACTCATATTTGTCAAACACGCCGATGACGTGGCTGTTTTCTTTTGATTTGACGATGCTGAAGGCTTTATCGGAGACTATTATCTTTTTGGGATCGACAAGAGTCTTAAGTTTCTTAAGGCCGTCGCTTTCAGCAGCATCACTGGCGACATACAGAAAACGGAATTGTTCTTTCTTGTTCTGAATCATCTCAAAAGTCGGAAAGAAACCCTCCGTATAGGAATAATCAAGGTCCTTGGAATATGTTTTAATCATGTCTATATTGTACCGCCTGCCTGAAGAGAACAGAACTAGATTTTAATTCCGTCTTCGGCTAAAAGCATAGAAGCGGCATAATCGTTTTCAAAAGCGTGTTCAAGAAGGGACGGCTTCTTGATAATCCTCGATAAAGATGGCAAAAGAGGCTCTAGGCTGTCGATTTCAAAGAAGGGCAGTAAAGTAGCTATGATGACATACTTAAGCTTGGAATCAGCCTCTTCTTCAAGGTCGTTTTTTATAAAAGGAACCAATGCCTTCTGATGAAAGGAAAGAACAGTGAGAACATGTTCCGTTATCGGCCAATCCGTATGGACGATAAGGGAGAATAGTTCCGGCGTGATCTGAGTTATTTCTTCGTCGGTGAGTTTTTCAAGTTCGTGGATATGACTGGAATCGAGACTGTCTTTAGGAACCAGGTCTTTAAGATCATTCATGTTATTACCTCTTTAGGTCTTAATTATTATAAACCTTTGTGGGCTTCTATAAGAACAGAAAAAGCCTCGGCTGATGTTAACCGAGGCTTTGATTTACTGATGATTAGTCAGCAACGTAGGGAAGAAGAGCCATGTAGCGGGCGCGCTCGATAGCGACAGCCAGCATTCTCTGGTACTTGGCACAAGTGCCGGTGATTCTTCTAGGAGTGATCTTGCCACTAGGCGAGATGTACTTCTTTAAGAGTTCAACATCCTTGTAATCGATGTACTTGATATGGTTCTTGGTGAAGTAGCAAACCTTCTTACGGGGTTTCATTCTGCGAAACATATTCAGTGTCCTTTCTGCTTAGTCTGATAACTAAGCCTTAGAACGGCAGATCGTCATCAGAGGAATCAATCCCCTCATGAGTGATCGTATCTTTATTGCCGTCGTCATGGCCGCCCTGAATTTCGTTTTCAGTATTAGCACCTTTTCTTTCAAGGAACTGTACGGATTCAGCGATGACTTCCACGACTGAGCGTTTCTGTCCACTCTTATCCTCGTAGCTTCTCTGATTAAGACGGCCGTCAACACCGACTAATGATCCTTTGGCACAATACTTGGCGACATTTTCTGCCGTTTTATTCCAACTTGTGCACGGGATGAAACTAGTGGTCTTTTCAGCACCGGCTTTGGTGACATTATCGACAGCGATTGTGAAGGAAGTCACTGAGGTTCCGGAATTAGTCCGTTTAAGCTCAGGATCCCTGACAATTCTGCCTACCAACACAACGCGATTCAATCCAGCCATAATAGTCTTTCTCCTTTATGTGTTACTTGTGAGCAACAGTGATCAGGAATCTCAATACCTTGGGATCAAGGCGAACAATTCTATCAAACTCGTTGATAGCCTTAGGCTCGCAGCTGACCTGAGCTACTACATAGTAGCCCTTAGTCTGCTTTTTGATCACGTAGGCTAAGTCTCTCATTCCCCACTCATTGCTTCCGGTGACCTTGCCACCGTTGTCAGTGATAATCTTGTTGAGATTGACGATTTCAGCTTTGATACCGTCAGCATCAAGATTAGGCATGAGAACGTACATGATTTCGTAATTAGTCATGTCCTTATACCTCCCTATGGTCTTTCGGCCAATCCTACATCAGGGACTGGCAAGAAAGTATACTGTCCCTTTATTCAAAGAGACTATGGGTTAGTATAAATAATAATAACTAATAAGTAAAGAGAAACTTTCCTTTGTCACCCACCCTTCACTTAGTATTAAGCCGAAGAGACAGTTTTCACCAATAATCTCTGCTAGTCTGTATTCCAAGAAGGTCACTGAGACAGAGCGTAAAGTCCTGAAATACTATCTTTTTGGTGATTTCATCGCAGTGTAAAAATTTTGAAGTCCAACTTAATATTTTGCCGTCTTCATAAAAAGTAACTGTGCAGACCGAGCCTTTGGTCAGACTGCTGATTGATCGGTTGATATCTTCTTCCTCATCGACGGAAAGAACAGGCTTATCGCTTTTGTTTCGGTCATTCACCATCTTGCCCAAAGCCTCATACTGACCATTGAGGGATTTAAACGGCAGCCATTTCTTCATGCCTCTCATGCGTGATGTCCTCCTATCTGTGATGCCCGCTGGATAAATGTCGAAGAGAGAGTAAGAGCTGAGCAGGGAACAGCCTTCAGCGTCCCGTATTTCTTTCGAATGCCAATCAGGACTTTTTCCAGATTCCTGATTTTCATGTCACCTTCATAGTCTTCAAAAAGCGATCCCTGATAGGCGTTGCGGCCAGTGACATTCAAAGCCACCAGACACACCTGTCTGTAGACGTCTTTCTCAGAATGATTCTGAAGGAACTTAGCGACCAGTTCCTTACCAATTTTTTCACCTGAATCAGTCGGAGTGAAGAAAGTTGCTTTCAGTCCATATCCCGTATGATCCTTATATCCGATGTACATAAGGAAAGTGTTGGCGACTGAATCACAGAGATAAAGTCTGTCCGACAGTTCAATAGCCATATCCCTGATTACAACTGGCATTTCACTGGGATAATAATCTCGAAGGAGCACCTGACCGGCAGAAAGAGAATGCTCGTTTGACACATATCTTTCCTGAAGAAGGGCATCGTCATATCCTAAAGAATGATAGTAGATTTCCTCACCGATGACACCGAGCTTTCTCTTCAGGTATTCGGGATCAGAGAGAGCGATGTCGCCGACTGAGTAGAAACCTAAATTGTTGAGTCTCTTCTCCAGTCTCGATCCTATTCCCCACATCTTGCTCAGAGGCGAGACGGGCCAGAGATGAACGGGAATATCAGAATAATCCCAGCTGGCAAGGAAATCAGGACGATGCTTGGCTTCAATATCCATGGCAGCCTTAGCCATGAAGAGATTCTTTCCGATGCCGGCTGTGACAGTAAGACCGGTCTTGTCTCTGATGGTATTGATGATTTTCTTTGCGTAGCTGATTGGATTATCACCATTCCTCTTCAAGTAACAGCTGACATCCAGAAACGATTCATCGATAGAATAGACAAAGAGATCTTCTTCCGACACAAAGTCCATGTAGATGGAATTGATCTTGGCGCTGATATCCAAGTAGCGCTGCATACTGGGTCTGGCAATGATGAGGTCAGGTATATCCTTAGGGACTTCGAAGAGACGACAGCGTGATTTGACTCCGTATTTCTGTTTGATATAAGGAGAAGCAGCTAAAACGATAGTGCCGTCACCTCTTGATTCATCAGCGACCACCAAGGGGGTCAAAAAAGGATCAAGTCCTCTGTCAATGCATTCGACAGAGGCATAAAAGGATTTTAAATCGATGGCTAATATATCGCGGTCATTTCTCTTCATAGCATTTGCATTATAGGGTATGCCGGTACTCCTTTTAAGGACTAGTAAGCAACTTTATAAAGACTGCTCTGTTTGGATAGAGCTCTTTTTCCTTACAGTCAGTGGCAAAGTGGAAAACCACGATAACTGTAAAGCGGAGATTAAATTATTTTCCTTGACTTTTTCTGTCATTGATACAGGTGTTAAAAGTGTCAAAAGATATCACATATGTTATTATTTTTGTCCAAACATCAGCTGTTTAAGCTTCTTTTCAGACAAAGAACAAGAAAACCCGTCTTCGATTCAAAGGCGGGTTTCACTATCTTGAATAAGTATTATGATTTTACTTCTTCTTAAGAGCTTCTTTGAAATCGATCTTTCTCTCTTTAAGTATCTCAATGTACTTTTTATAGATGAAATCGGAAGCTTTCTCGATGCCCATCTTCTCAGTATCAACGAAGATATCGATCATCGCTCTCATCTTGTCATCGATGGCAAAGGCGGTCTTATCTTCCTGAAGACGAGAAGCGATCTTATCAGGAGCATCACCTCTCTGAGCCATACGGTCGTGTCTGGTCTTCTCATAGGCGAGCATATAGAAGAGAACGATATTGGGATCGTTCAAGCCTCTGTAGGTCTTAGCGCCGTTAAGTTCGACAGCCATGCATTTATCGACTCTGACTTCATCTCTTGAAGTTCCGTAGTAGTGTCCATTATAAAATACAGTCTCGATAAAATAGTCTTCGTTCTTCAGGCGAAGGAATTCATCTTCGCTGACAAAGTGATAATCCACATCATTCTTCTCTCCGATACGGATGGGACGAGTGGTATGAGTGATTACTTTTCGAATTCCATAATGCTTTTGAAGAAAAAGACAGGCAGCAGTCTTACCAGATGCAGATGGACCCGTAAGAATAATCATGATATGCTCCTTCTAAATAATATGAGATAGTTTACTTAAATAATAAGTATATTTCAACCTAAAACAGCCCATTTACAATCTTAATTATATCTAGGGGGTCATCTATGATGCGTTTAGGCTTCATTTTATACGTTTCAAGGAATTGACGGCTCTTATAGCCCCAGCTGACAGAATAGATATCTTCGATTCCAAGATTGTAGGCTGTCAGTATATCAGTACCGGAATCGCCAAAATAGGCGCACTTCTTATAATCGAGATTATAATCCCTGACGCCTTCTTTAAAGGCCTCAGGGTCAGGTTTGACCTTTCCGTCTAAGGGAATTCCGATGATCTTGTCAAAATAGCCTTTGCCAAAACACTTGTCGGCAACTTCATTGGCCATCTTCACAGGCTTATTGGTATCAATGAAAAGAAGGATATTGTTTTTCTTAGCATAATCTAGGGCAGAAACGAGGTTTTCATAAGGAAAAGTATGATCGGTGCAGTGACTTAGATAATACTGATAATAATCGTCAAAGACTTTCTTAGTAAACCTGAGTTTGTCATTTCCAAGAGCACGTTCTATAAGCTTGACTGATCCGTCTCCTATATAGGAACGACACTGTTCTAAAGTAATCAGAGGAAAGCCATTTAATTTAAGAGAATAATTAACGCCATCACATAAATCCCCTAGAGAATCAACGATTGTTCCATCCATATCAAAGATAAAAGCCTGGTGTTTTTCAGTCATAAAACGCCTCCTCTTCAACGTTAAAATGATACCACAAAAAGGTCTTCGTTTTTTTATCCTTTTTTCAAAGTGAAAACAAAGACCGAAAAACGAACAAAAATTCGCTGCTTTTTTCAACTGACTTTTTTAATAAAACTTTTATTCTTTATAATAAGTTTGTTCACCTAGTAAATTACTTTATAAACTAAAATCTTGCTAAATATTCAGTCGGTGAACTATAAATTTTCAATACCCGCTTTCAAAAACGAACTTCACGTCGAAAAAAATATTGCAAAAAAGTATTGAATTATTTTAAAAAACCTCTATATTTTAATCGTGAAAAACAGGAGGGTTCCATGATGCAAAACACAAAAGAAAACAATACTAAATACATCATTGAGCTGAAGAACGTCACCAAGATCTACGACGGCAACACGGTCATCGACAAGATGAACCTGAAAATTTCCAAAGGAGAGTTTGTAACTATCCTTGGCCCGTCAGGTTGTGGTAAGTCTACTACTTTACGAATGATTGCCGGTTTCGAAACGCCTGACTCAGGCGACATTCTCCTTAACGGACGGGATATCACTCCTGTTCCTCCTTACAAAAGACCTATCAACACTGTCTTCCAGCACTATGCCCTCTTCCCAAATCTCGATGTTTATGACAACGTAGCCTTCGGTCTTAAGAACAAGAAGATTCCCGTTCCTGTCAAAGACAAGGATGGAAACCCAGTTTTCAAAATTGACAAGAAGCAGGTCAACTATCTCAAATCACAGATCAAGCGTATAAGAAACGACAAGATCATAAGTGAAGAAGAAAAGGATACTCGTCTGCAGGACCTTGATTCCAAACTTACGGAAGCCTTAGAAACACCTAAGCCCTTCTTTAAGGAAAAACATCTTACCGAACAGGAAATTGATGACAAGGTAGTCCGTGCTCTTTCCATCGTCGACCTAGACGAACTGGAAGACCGCGACATCTCTACTCTCTCAGGCGGTCAGCAGCAGCGTGTCGCTATCGCCAGAGCCATTATCTGCGAGCCTCAGATTCTTCTTTTAGATGAACCTTTAGGCGCTCTTGATCTCAAGATGAGAAAAGACATGCAGCTGGAACTTAAGGAGATGCATAAGAGATTAGGCATCACCTTCATCTACGTCACCCACGATCAGGAAGAAGCTCTCACTATGTCTGATACCATCATCGTCATGAATGACGGCGTCATTCAGCAGATCGGTACTCCTGAGGCCGTCTACAATGAACCTAACAACGCCTTTGTCGCTGACTTCATCGGTTCTTCCAATATCTATAACGCCACTGTGATCGGCAAGAAGAAAGTCCGTTTCCTCAACCATATCTTCGACTGCGTCGATGATTTTGACATCAACGAACGTGTCGATGTCGTTGTCCGTCCCGAAGATGTCCAACTCAGGAAAACTGAGAAAGAAGGCTACATCCAGGGCCGTATTGATTCCAAAGTCTTCAAAGGCATCCACTATCAGTATGTCGTCATGATCGGTCACGACGAAGTCATGGTCCAGTCAATTGTCGACTATGACCAGGATCAGCCCATCTTCCTGACTATCCTACCTGATGGAATACATTTGATGCATCGCACCGTCGACACTAATATCTATACCGATTCCTATATCGAGAAAGATCACTGCGTCTATATCGATGACAAGCCCTTTGCCTGTGACTTATCAAAGCTCTTCCCCAATTCCACCGTCGATGAAGACGGCATCGTGACTTATGACAAGAAGAGATATGACTTTGCAAACGCCGATGTCGTCGCCACCATTCTTCCCGATGCCTTCATCATCTCAGATGACACAAGCGACTGTGAAGTCACCGGTCAGGTAGTCAGTTCCGTCTACAAGGGCGATCACTATCTCATCATGGTCCGTTCTGATGACGATGAAGACTTCTTAGTATCTACTCCTTATACATTCAACCCCGGTGACATCGTCGGCCTTAAGGTCAAACCGGAAGATATCGGTTTGCGTCTTAAAGGAGAGATAGACGAATATGAAATATAAAATTGCCAGAAAGTCTCTCGCTCTTCCTTTCTCCCTCTTTTTAGCTCTCTTTGTCATCATACCGATTCTCTTCATCATCTACTATGCCTTTACGGATGTTAACGGAAACTTCACGCTTTCGGCCTTCACCTCCTTCTTCACTTCGACAACTAAGCTCAACGTTCTTCTGATATCTATTTTAATCGGTCTTCTAAATACCGTCATCTGTCTTCTGATCGGTTTCCCGTTAGCCTATATCCTCGCTAATCCCAAGTTCAACAAGAACTATGTCCTGGTCATGATGTTTGTCATGCCCATGTGGATCAACTTCGTCTTAAGAACCGGTGCCTTACGAGATCTCCTTTCAATCATCCTGACATCGATGGGTACGACAACTGGCGAGCATCCTATTTTCTGCACGATGGTCGGTATGGTCATCAACTATCTTCCTTTCACTATTCTTCCTCTTTATTCGACGATGCTCAAACTTGACAACAGTCAGATTGAAGCCGCTGAAGACTTAGGCTGCAATCCTTTTGAGACTTTTACCCGCTCGATCATTCCTCAGGCCATGCCCGGTGTCGTCTCGGCTTCGATGATGGTCTTTATGCCGACTATTTCCTCTTATGTCATCTCCGATACCCTTTCCGAAGGCAAGATCATGCTGTTTGGAAACTCTATCTATCTATCCTTCTCCAATTCCGATTGGAACGGCGGTTCCTTTATGTCTCTGATTATGTTGATTATCATTTTCGCAGTCATGTTCTCAACCCGTAAATTCCAGGGAAACGATGAAAGGAAGGCATCAGCATGGTAACTAAAAAGATCTTCGCCTACACTTATGTGTATCTGATTCTCCTGCTTCTTTATCTTCCTATCTTCTACCTTATCGCCTTTTCATTTACGACCTCCGACGTCTTAGGTCAGTGGACAGGTTTTTCATTCCAGCTCTACCCTGACTTGTTCAAAAACGAAGAGATCATGCGTGCTTTGGGGAATACCCTGATCATTGCCTCTATCTCTGCAGTTGTCTCCACTCTGATTGGAGGCTTAGGAGCAATCGGCATCTATTACTGCAAGAAAGGCTTCCGCACCTTTACCGAAAACGTCAATCAGATCCCGGTAGTCAATGCCGAAATCGTCATGGCCATGTCTCTGACTGTCATGTTCGTCTTCATCGGACAGCATTTCTTCAAAGGCGAATCCATCTTCAGTTTCTGGACTTTGCTGATCGGTCATTGCTGTCTGGCTATACCTTTTGTCTATCTCAACGTCAAACCTAAGCTTCAGCAGATGGATCCTGCTCTTTATGAAGCTGCTATGGATTTAGGTTCAACCCCGACTAAAGCCATCCACCGTGTCATCATCCCTCAGATTCTTCCCGGCTTATTGGCCGGTCTGCTTCTTTCCTTCACCCTCTCCCTCGATGATTTCATCGTCACTGCCTTCACCAGAGGCTCAGGCCTATTAAGCGGAACCAGTCAGATTGAGACTCTGTCGACTTTAGTCCAGTCCAAGATCAAGAAGGGCAGTGTCCCTCCGGAAATGAGAGCTTTGACGACCCTCATTTTCCTCTTAGTCTTAGTCATCGTTGTCGGATACTCCATCAAGGTCAATGTCACCAATAAGAAGAAAGCCAAGGGATTTGGCAATTCCCACGCTAAAAAGAGGGCCATGTTCAATGTTTCACCGCTCAACTGAAAAAGCTCTGGCCTTAATGGCCGCTCTCTTGATCATCTCGACCGACAGTGCCGCTATCGGTGAGACTTCCTATAGACAGGCAAATAAGCTTTTTGCCGCTACGGGAGAAGCCACTGTCTTAAACGTCTACAACTGGGACGATTACATCGCGCCGGATGAAAAAGACGCTGCCGGAACTGTAACCGAAAAAGGTCTGATTGCCAAATTCGAAGATTACTGTCTTGAAAAAGGACAGAATGTCAAAGTCAACTATTCAGTGTTCGACACCAATGAGACGATGCTCTCGGAATTAAAGACCGGTAAAGCCCAATACGACCTCATCTGTCCTTCTGACTATGTCATTCAGAAGATGATCAGCGAAGAGCTGATCGTCCCTTATGGCACTGATTCGACTCCTAACTATGACAAGTATGTCTCTCCCTATATCAAGAGCAAGATCAACACCATCGAAGTCGGTGACAAGAAAGTCAGCGACTATGCCCGCGGATATATGTGGGGAACCTTGGGAATCCTCTATAACGACAACTATCAGGGATGCTCGGTCCCGGCTAAGGAGATGGATGCCGATATGACTTCCTGGCTGAGTCTCTGGGACAGCAAATACAAGAATCTGCTTTCCATCAAAGACGCCATGCGTGATACCTATGAAGTCGGTATCATGAAGACTTATGATCAGGACTTCAGTCTTGAAGGCAAACACTATGACGGTTTCAGCACCCTGAAAAGCAAATACGACAAGGGCGAACTCACCGATGTAGAATACAACGAGAAAGTATCAGTTCTCTTCAACCTCTGCGACGACGTGACTATCGGCAAAGTCGGTGATGATCTCAAAGTTCTCAAGGACAACGCCTTTGGCTTTGAAGTCGACTCGGGCAAGACTGATATGGCCTCTGGAAACAAATTTGCCATCAATGTCGCCTGGTCGGGAGATGCTGCCTATGCCATGGATCAGGCCGACGAAATCAACGAGTCTAAGAAAGAAGGAGAAAGAAAGACCATCCTCAAGTATTCTCTCCCTGAGACTGGAGCCAACATCTGGTTTGACGGCTGGGTCATTCCCAAGAATGTCCAGCATAAGGAATTAGCCGAAGAATTCGTCGACTTCCTCTCAACCCCTTCTATTTCCGCTCAGAACATGAATTATATCGGCTATACTTCCGTCATCGCCGGCGATGACATTCTCTCCCTGATACAAAGCTGGTATGACTTACGCTGGGATGAAAATCTCAATGACGGAGAAGGCGGGATGGATGAAAATCTTGTCAATGACTACACTCTGGTCAATTCAAAAGACATCAGCTCTCTGACCGATGAAGAAAAATCCGCCTCCTACTATCAGAAAGACATCAGCTACTTCTTCGAAGGAACTCTAAACGATCACAACATCTCAGAAGCTGTCTTCTGCCTGACAGCTGACACCAAAGACCGCCAGTTCGATACCCAGTACCCAGACAGCACCAAGCTTCCCGGTTTAGCCGTCATGGCTGACTTCGGAAGTCAGAATGCCTCAGTTCTGATCATGTGGGAGAACGTCAAAAACACTGCTCTTCCTCTCTGGTCCTATATCGTAATCGCCATCGT
>Ga0172377_10006681_pt1 | contig 11891 bp, 8 predicted proteins | sample Pumphouse3metaG_FD_119749 | JGI IMG/M metagenome (GOLD analysis project Ga0172377, IMG submission 119749) | Leachate microbial communities from a municipal landfill in Southern Ontario, Canada - Pumphouse #3 metaG | ecosystem: Engineered > Solid waste > Landfill > Unclassified | place: Canada... | reverse complement strand
TTTTTGTACCATGAGCACACTACCTCGACCAGCTTTTTCCATGAGTCCCCGAAGATACAATACATGGGCGATATCAGGATTGCGGAGAATTGAAATCTGGCCTTCCAACAGGCTCTTTTCTGTTACACCCTCTGGGAGCGTACCAGAGTTCCAGATTTCCAACCGATGAGGATACACATGAATGATGACACCTCCGGATGCCGAGCTGTAGTCACGATGAGCCAGGGCGTTAATTAATGCCTCGCGTACCGCTTCTTCCGGATAGAGAGGGGTGTCACGGCGCTTGGGACTACCTTTGCTGAACGTGGATATGCTGGAAGTATTGCGAACTATAAATGAGTATGCATCTTCGAAAATGCGATGTAGAGGTCCTTCAAAAGACTTCATGTCATTGAACTTGTCGCCAGCCTTGTCTGAACTATAGTGCATAGCTCTGATTCGAGTCTGTGGTAATCGAATAGCTGGATTTATAGTAAAAAGAACATCACCGCCATTCGTCAATCGCCCATACCGAGCAACCGAGAAGTCTTCCAAGGCCATGGAGATGTTTTCTTCATCTCGAAATAATACTCGGCGTACATTCCCGGCATCTGAGATAGCATCTCGTACTTCTTGTGCATCGATATCGTTTTCAATATCACAAAAGGAAAAACGGCGCTCCCAACGTTCTGGTTCAATTTGCTGCCGCATCACTATGTCACGGATCATTTGGGCATTGGCTATTTGCGTGAGTTCACCGTTACGGACGTAAATAACATCATTGAAAGCATACGGAACATCACTTCCTGCTGGAACTTCAATTGAGATTATCAGCTTTTTATCTAATTCTTCAGCTTGCACAGCGATGAAAGTCTTCGGAGAAATAGATTTTAGCAAATAGTTCTCAAGTTTGTTTATCGCGCTTTGAGAATCAGCAATGCCGATTACCTCATTCCTTTCAGTCACTCCACAAATTAGATAACCACCAGAAGTGTTCAGGAATCCGCAAACAACCTTGCCCAATCCAATGAGATTTTGGATGGATGACTTGAATTCGATCTGCTGGCCTTCTCCAAGAGAAAGCAACTGCTTAATTTTTTTCAGTGTCATGAACCCACTCTATACCAATAATGTTTTTTCGATTATCGCTACGGACGCTGGATGAACATTGCACATACTCAATACCACCTGTTTTATATGCAATTCTTGTAGACCTCAGGAAAGCAAAGAGTTGGATTTTGTGCGTAAATTTTATACTTAAGCCATTGGAACACATTGCTTGTTGCCCACCGCAACGGATTGTGGAATAATACAGCCAACGATATTGTTAGAAGAAGGAGTTATCTGATGAGAAGTCCATTGGCAACAGATATTTTGGATAGATTTTTACGGTATGCCGTAGTAGATACGATGAGTGATGAGAATTTGGTTGCTGATAAGCACCCGTCTACAGAAGGACAATGGGATCTTTTGAATCTCTTGGTCTCCGAATTGAAGGAATTGGCGATTGAAGATATTCAAGTCGATGAACACGGGATCGTCATTGCCCGCATTCCCTCCAACCTCGACTATGAGGTGCCCACCCTTGGATTCATGGCCCATGTTGATACAGCAGACGATGTCATGGGAAATGGGGTGAAGCCCCGTGTCATTGACGCGTATGATGGAAACGACGTAAAGCTCAATGAGGAATATACCCTCCTCAGATCTGAAAATGAAGAACTTGCTTCATATGTAGGCGAGACGATCATCGTCACCGATGGCAATACCTTGCTGGGAAGCGATGATAAAGCAGGAGTTGCGGAAATCATGGCGGTCGCAAAACTTCTTTGCAGCGACCCTACGATCAAACATGGTGAGATTGAACTCATCTTCACCAGTGATGAAGAGACCGGTGCCGGTATGGACAACTTCCCCTACGACAAGATTCGCTGCGAATACTGTTATACCATCGATGGTGGCAAGCGGTTTGAAATCGAATCCGAGTGTTTCAACGCTGCTACCGTGAAAGTCCACTTCAGTGGGGTGAGTTACCACCTAGGTTCTGCAAGAGGCAGATTGGTCAATGCCCTGACCATGGCTTCATACTTTGTAAATTCCCTTCCCCAGGCAGAGAGTCCTGAGGCCACTGATGGTCGCTATGGTTACTATTGTGCACTCGCTATGAATGGAACTTCTGTTGAGACTGATTTGACCGTATATCTTAGGGATTTTGATCTTGCCATTCTTGATCGTCGCATCGAAGCTCTGAAGGCACTTGCCCAAGCCACCGAAGCATTGTACCCCAACGGCAAGGTCTCATTGGATGCCAAGCACATCTACTACAACATGGTGCTTGTCGCCAAGGATAAACCCATTGCCATGAACTCGCTCTATGAAGCGGGGAGGCGTCTGGGAATGGAGCTTCATGAGGAGTTGATCCGTGGAGGTACGGATGGTTCGCGTATGGCCAATGAACAGAAGATTCCTTGCCCAAACATCTTTACCGGCGGGCATAACCTTCACTCTCGTTTTGAATGGGCTGCTCTTCCTGCCATGGAAGATAGTGCCCGACTTATTGCGCAGATCATACAGGTTGGAGCAAATCTGTGAAACGCTTTTCTCTGATCGTATCTCTCTTGCTTGGCCTCTCTGTGCTCTATGCACAGACCGGCCTGCTTGTTGAACTTTCTGTAGGGGATCAGTCCAGCAGACTTGGTCCCTTGACCCAGAGAGCGGTACAGAACGCAGTAGAGCACTATCTGTTCTACCGCGGACAAGATCAGGATATACTGGAGGTCCAGATAGGGCCTATCGAAGAAACAGGACCGTTTGCAATTTCAACAGAACTGGTTTTTTCTTCTCAAGAAAAACACCTTGTGCAAATCTTAAGCGCATCAGGAAAACATGCAGAAGCGCTTGAAAAAGAATTGGAAACTTCCCTGTTTGAACAGCTTTTTTACGACGGTCTTATTCTGTTTCCTCCCCATCCATCAACCTATTTGGAATATGCATATGGTCAAGGATATACAACCTCGCTTGAAGAGACCAAAATCCAGAAAGGGGATGTGTTTTCTGTGGTTACCGCACAAGGTGATCAGGTAGGAACGCTGGTGGCCCATGATGTGCTTGCCTTGGAAAAACCCGTGGTTTTGTTTGCCCAGATAGGAGGAAAACAACTGATTCCCGGACTTGAAATTTCTGAAAAACAAGGAAATCAAGCTTCTGTTTCTTTTTCGCTTGGAAGAGATCTCACCTTGGGCTTTGAAGGTGCATATACCCAAGATATCGGACTGTATCCCTTTTTATTGACATTGAATGCTGGAACCTCGTTTTCATCGGGAACGTTCAGGGATGTCCGTGCAGGCGCAGGCTTGGAAGTACGTCTTCCCCTTTCCTTGCTTTTTGGTACTCGCCATGGTTTTTGGAGGAACAGTTCTGTAGGGGTGAGCAGCCGAGTTGGCATGGGTGTCGCACTCTCATCTTTTGATCTTGTTTTTGGAAGTGATACGTTTCTTTCGTATCGATACCAACTGGGCAGTTGGAGTTTGCAATTGAACGGAGGAAACAAATACTGGGTCTCCTCAACGGCAAATCATGCATCAGGTCTTTTCCTTGCTTTGACAACAGCGTACACTTATTAGGAATGAAAACAATGAAAAGAATACTGCACATTGCCAAACCGGCCTTTTCTCTTCTCCTTGTGATGTTTACTTTTTTGCTATTGTCTTCCTGTACATCTTTCTCCAATCTGGTGCGTTCACAGGTGGAAGGCATTCCTTCTTGGGTCTACACCCCGAATGTGAGAAGCAATCAGACGGCATTTGTAGGAAAGGGAAGTGCTACCTTGGCCTTCAATTCCAGGTTGATTGCGTATGAAGATATACTGAGTCAGATTTCCTCGTATGTTGGAGAGAATGTACGGGACACCTATTATAGGGAACTGACGACAACCGATGCCATACAGGATTTGAATCTCACCATTACCAATGAACACATCAAAGAAGACCCTCGTTCTCCTGTAGAGACGTTTCTTCTCGCATCCTCTGACACCGCCAAGTTGGATTCCAAACGGAGCAGTGTCCTCAATGCAATATTGGAACGTGACAAGATCATTACTGATCTACTCGCTCAAGCAGATAGTGCTTATCGGGCAAACGATGACGGCAAAGCCATCAATCTCTATCTGGAAGCAGCCCTGATATCCTCAGAAGGCCCTGTTTCAGCTCGAAAGCATGAAGTGGAAAATCTTTTGGAGAAAGCAACTTCTTTTATTTCTTCCTTACGGTTTTCTCTTTTCAAACCCAATGACACCAATGCAACCACCACCGTCTACCTTCGAAGAAGAAGTCGGCTGTTATCTCCGAAAGTACTCAATGCCCCCATCATCGCTCAGTTTGAAGCAAGGAACAGTTTGGGCAGGACATATACCGATTCACTTTTTTTCAATACATCAAACAAAGGTTTCATTGATTTTATACCGTACAACCAAGGGCTGGTGAGTTCTGGCTCCATCGTCTTTACAGTGGATTTCTCTGCAAGTATGGAAAAACTGGAAGCTGCATTGCCTTTTGAACAGGTGAGGGCATTAAAAGAAGCCATTGAACTTTGTATGATTAGTTTTCCTTACACCTTGGTGTCACCCTATAAAAATGCAGTCTTGGTTGCCGATATTCATGAATATGACACGATGGGATCGTTGCTCCCTACAAAAAATGCCCTTCCTTCCCTCATTGACGAATACGCAATGGATTCCCTTACGGTAAGACCCATCACTCTCATCAGTGAGGATCCAGAAGATATGTTCGTTGAACTTGCGCAGAAGACCTTGAATCCTTCCTTGCTGATTATCGGAAGAGTCGGTGTGGTTAAGCAGGTAAACATCGGTGACAAATTCACCGTGGTGGTCTCAGGTTCGGTGCAACTGTGGGATCCTAAGCAGGAAAGTATCATCACCGACACCAAAGAAGTAGAAGCAGTAGCATTCGCTTCTACGCTAGCTGAAGCCCAACAAGAGGCCTTTGTCCGCTTCGGCATGATTGCCGCAGCGCTCTCGTTCCCGTATCTGTACTAACGACGATACTGCGCTATGAGCTCCAAAAAAGCTCCCGGATTATTGCTGATGATTCCATCAACGCCTAAATCTAGGGCTCGCTTGGCTTCTTTTTCATCATCAACAGTCCATGTACAAAGAGGATATCCCTTGTGTGTCTTGAATTTTCTGACACGCTTTTCGTCTACTTGGTCAAGTGGCGGTTTGAGATATGAGCATCTGGCGATATGACGTCCCCAACCATGATGAAAGATTTTTGGAATGCTTGGTCCTTCATCATAGATTACCGAGGTGGGAAGGGCTTGTTTGCTCAATGCATTGAATCGTCTGATGGAGAATGGGTTGAATGAACTGATCATGCACTGTTTTTCCAAGCCGAAAGCTTGGATGGTCTCCCAGGTTTTCTTTTCCAATCCGCGGTTTTTCAAGTCATCGGCTTTCAACTCGATGTCATAGTAGAGCTTATCGGAACAGGCGTGAAAAAGATCGCTGAGCAAAGGGACCGTTTCACCTTCTCCCACATCTATTGTCTTGAGCTCCTCATAGCTGAGGTCTGCGACCAAGAGGTCTTTCCCGCTTACCCGCTTGAGATTGAAGTCGTGGATGATCACCAACTCACCTGTCTTGCAGAGCTGGACATCCAGTTCGACACCCGGGATCTGGTGTTCCATGCAGTAGATGAAAGAGCTCAGAGTGTTTTCACTCTTCAAGGATGAATAGCCTCGGTGCCCAAAAAGCAGAGGTGTTTCAAACGGAAAAATCATGCATCGACTCCTTCGCTGTTCTTTTTCAGCAAGGCGATTTCTTCAGCCCAAAGAGAACTGTCAACCGTTTCCAAAATAAGGGGAATTGCGTGGAACCTTCGGTCTTTCGCAATCCGTATGAACGCTTCAATGCCGATTGAACCCTTGCCTAAGCTTTCATGTCTGTCCAAATGACTGTTAAGTGTACTTTTTGCATCGTTGAGATGCATGCCCTGTAGATAGTTGAAACCTACGATTCTTTCAAACTTTTGCATGGTGTTTTCAAAGGCTTCTTCGCTTCTAAGGTCATATCCCGCAGCAAAAATATGGCAGGTGTCGATACAGACGCCCAGACGGTTCCGCTGTTTGCTGAACTGAAGGATCATATCCAACTCTTCAAATGAAGACCCCACATTGCTGCCTTGTCCTGCCGTGGTTTCAATGACAGGCATCACCCCTTCAACACGATCCATTGCTTCATCCAAGGATTGAGAAACAAGGCGCAGACAACTCTCTCTGTCTGTTTTGTTGACATGGGCTCCAGGATGAAAGTTCAGTTTATCGAGTCCCAGCAAGGAGACCCGTTGCATTTCATCAACGAAGGCTTCCAGACTTTGCCTGCGTTTTTGCTCATCAGGGTTGCCTAGATTGATCAGATAACTGTCATGGGGGAGGATTTGGGCCTTGGTGAATCCTAATGATGCACAGGCTTTTTTGAATTGATGCGCTTGTTCCTCGGTGATGGGCTTGCTTGCCCACTGCCGTTGGTTTTTAGTGAACAGTGCAAAGGCCGTTGCTCCTAGGCTGTGCGCCTGCAAGGGTGCATGTTCCAATGAACCTTGGATGCTGGTATGAGGTCCTATATATAGCATATAGCAAAAGGTAGTCACAGACCTGAGGGTTGTCAATCACCTTGACTCATGGTAGTGTTGCTTCTTGCAGAGGAGCAACATACATGATGGACGAAAGGACATGGGCCGTAGGAGACGAGTGCAATGGTTTTCAGTTAGTGGAAATCACACCTCTTGAAGATTATAAGGCCTACGGATATCTGTTTCGGCATATTGCCACAAACATGGAAGTGTATCAGATGGTGAATGACGATACAGAGCTGTTTTTCAGCTATGTATTCAGAACGCTCCCCAACAACGATTGCGGGATTCCCCACATTCTTGAGCACAGTGTGCTCGCAGGATCAAAGAAATATCCCGTTCGTGATCCGTTCATGACCTTGCTCAAGGGCAGTACGAACACCTACATGAACGCCATGACCTATCCTGATAAAACGCTCTATCCAGCTGCAAGTCCCCTGAAGAAGGACTTTGACAATCTTTTTTGCGTGTACACCGATGCTGTGTTTGCCCCTTTGCTTCGCGAGGAGACCTTCCAGCAAGAAGGGGTGCGCATGGTCTATGATGGGGAAAAAGCCCATTTTGAAGGGGTTGTTTTCAATGAGATGCTTGGTGATGGTGCCGACCATGACAGCATTGTAGGTAGATCGAGCGTTCGGACTCTTTTTCCCGATACCTCATATGCTTTTGAATCAGGAGGAGATCCTGAACAGATCATTCAGTTGAATTACCAGCAGTTCCTTGCCTTCTACAGCAAGTTCTACCATCCATCCAACTGCAAGCTTTTTTTGTATGGAGCAATGGAAATTGGAGCCAAGCTGGAGATGTTGGACAATGAATACCTTCGAACCTATGGTTCGGTGAGCGTAAACAGCCTCCCTCCTCTCTCCTCTCCCTGGAAAGCTCCCAGAAAAATCTCTTTTACCAGTCCCATGGAAGAAGGAGAAGGGGAGAACGGCTCTTCGGTGGTGCTTTCCTGGGCAACCAGCAAGGTTGATGATCCTCTGGAAGTGATAACTCTCTCTACCTTGGTGGATATCCTGTTGGGGAATCCTGGGTCTCCTTTGTATAAGGCGCTTCTTGATGCTCAGCTTGGACAAGATATTTCACCTGAAAGCGGCATGAGTGCTGATTTCAGGGAAATGCCGTTCATCGTAGGCTTCAAGGGTATTGATCCTTCGAAAGCTGAGGTTGCAGAAACGGTAATCCTTCAAGAGATCAAGAAAATTGTCAAAGGAGGCATCGATAAAGATGTCATCGATTCCTGCATGAAACGTTCCCGATTCAAGTTGCAGGAAATCCCTGGAGGCATCCCCAACGGATTCAGAGCTCTCAATAGGGCTATACGAGGTTGGTTGTTGGACCACTCGCCCTCTTTGACCATCAAGACCCGCCAACCCTTATCGGCTCTTGAGACTGCCTTGGAAGAAAATCCACGCTATTTCGAAGATTGGATGCAGAAGCATTTGTTGGACAACCCCCATCGTTGTCTGGTTACCGTCATTCCAGACAGTGAACACCAGAAACGACAGAATGCTGCCATTGAGAAATATGCCCAAATGCAAATCGATGCCTTGGGAAAGAAAGAACTGAAATCTCTTACTGAAGAGAATGAGCACTTCATGCAGTTTGAGCAGGAGGGTGATACGCAAGAGGATCTTGCCAAAGTTCCCTATCTGAAGCTTGAAGACCTTCCGTCAACCATCAATCCCAACACCCACGAGTATCTGCTGTGCGGGGGAAGGGATCTCTTTTTGCGACCTTTGTTCTGCAATGGCATTGTCTATGCAGATTTTGCAGTGCAGTTGGAAGATCTCAATGAACGGGAACTCATCATTCTCCCTCTGTACATCCGCCTGTTGCAGATGACCGGTATTGGCAAGATGAGCTATCCTCAGGTTGCCAATCGCCTTAAATACCTAACCGGTGATACCAATATCTTTTTGGAGATGGGCTCTACATTTGAGGAACATGACCGGATGCTTATGGTTTGCAGGGCCAAGATGTTCTCTGAGGATTTCACTGAAGCCCTTTCATTCATTGGGACTCTGCTTAGAGAAGCCAATGTCTGGGATGTAGAGCGGCTTAAGGCAGCATATTTGAATCTCAAGACAGATTATATCGATAATGTCACGTATTCTGCCCATGGGTTTGCCTCTCTTTGTGCTGCTTCGGTTTTCAGCAACGTGCAGTATGAAGGTGAACAGCTCTCTGGTCTGCATCAATGGTTCTTCCTTGATACGATCAAGGATGATCAATTGCCGCAGCTTGCCGAGGAATTTGTTGCCTTGCAGAAGAAGCTGTCCAACCGCAACCGTTTGATTCTTCATTTGACATGTGATGAAAACCTCACAACTTCCTTGTTCACGGAGTATGAACAGTTCGTACTGCAGTTCCCTGATGGTGAACAGATTTCTCCACGTATTCGAAGCTATGAGCCTGTGAGTAAAGGAGAAATCCATGCAGTCGAGCTGTATCGTCTTCCTTCAACGGTCAGTTATACTGCCTATGTGATCAGGAGCAGTGAACGAGGGTCCATCAACCAAGCCGCACAGGTTTTGCTCGGTCAGATTCTTACCGGCAACGACCTTTGGGAAGTGATACGCGGCCAAGGGGGAGCGTATGGAGTTTCCGCCCATGCCGATGTCATGGAACAGTTGTTCATTTTCAGTTCATATCGTGATCCCCGTATAGCAGGAACCTTTGCAGACTTCAAGAAGTGCCTTGAAATCTATTCTACTAGGGATATCGATGCCAAACATATTGAGAATGCCTTGATTTCCATCATAGGTTCTGATTTACGACCTCTCTCTCCCGCTCAGGATTCCATCTTGGCATTTCGCCGATTGCTCTACAAGATTACCGATGAGTATAGGATGATGCGTCGTCAGCAGATGCTGAAGATGGACAGTGCGTCCCTCAATGCCGGGGCAAAGGCTCTGCTAGAGCTGGGAAAGAGTGAGGAGTCATTTGTTGTCCTTAGTGGTGGTCAGCTTTTGGAGAGTGAAAAAGCAAAGAATCCTATGCTTGATCGTCCTTCTGTACGGTTGAACCTATAGTTCTCTCTCCCCAGATTTTCGCCAGTGAGTTGAGTTCCTTAGGGTCTTTGAGCTTAAGGACTACGCACTGGCGGATACTCGCTTCACTTTTGGCAATATCTTCTGCTAGTGCCTTGCAGGTGGGGGACCCGCAAAGTCCACAATCAATCAAGGGAAGGACTGAGAGGATTTGCTGGACCTTTTCCAATTTGTGCAGTGCTTTTGCCCTGTCGAGATCCAGTTTCAGTATTTCTTTAGGCTGGGGCGTCTCAAGGTAGAGGTTTTCCATTAGTATGTCTTTTTGCTTGTCGATACGTTTGATCAAGTATTCAGGCAACTGGCTGGGAAGACTCTTTGACCAGTGACGTAGTCTTTCTGTTGCCAAAAATCGGTTTCGTACCGTCAGTATTCCTCCAGGGCAACCCTCCGCACAGGCGTCGAGCTCTAAAAAATCCAGATTGTTCTCCTCTTCCTGCTCAAGTTGCTCAAGAAACTCTATGACATTATGCATCTCATCGACGCTAAGGGTTCTTCCTGTTTTATTGCTGCTTTGCCCCTTCACCAGACTCCATTGGCTTGCTTTTGCGGTGCAGAGCGGAAAAAAGAAGGTGGTCGTATTGTCGTCTTCATAGGACTTTTTGTTTTTCGTCAACATGGTCCTGATCTTATTGTAAGCAGTATCGAAGTTGATGACACCTTGAAAGAGATTGTTGTCCTCAGATCCCAGGGTTTTGATCTGGGCAATTTTTGCTGCACATGGTGTCAGATAGTATATCCCGATTGAATCGCATGCTTCTGCAAGTTCAGATCGGGCAAAAAGTGCAGTGATTTGGGCTGGAGGTCGGATTCTGCTCATGTTTTCAAGCAAGACAGGGTACCTGATCTGTATCAGGCGTTGGACAGCGGGACAATAGTTGCTGATCAACATCGATGTATGATTTGGTTCATCTACGTGAAGATGGTTCAGAATATCTACACCGGTTTCTGCCAGATAGAGATGGGTGAAGCCCAGGTCATAGAGAGCACGACAAATTTGCGATTCAGTGAAGGTATCAGAAAATTGGGCAAAAAAGACCGCGGGAATGATTGCCACCCTATACGTATAGGCTTGTAACTGTTCAAACGTATCTTGTTCGATTTCTATGGCATGGTTGGGACAGACCGCCATGCACTGACCGCAATCGATGCAACGTTCACTGAAGATCCTCGCTTTTCCACCAAAGATGCGGATGGCTTGGGTAGGACATCGTTTCATGCAATGGGTACACCCCTTGCAGAGGTCATCAAGCACATGGAGTGAGTGGTGGAAGGGGATGTCGTTCATTACTTTTCTCCTAGCGTGAAGCGCATGGAGATGTGGGTGTGGTCTCCTGCCTTGGTGTAGATGTCCAGGTTATCACAACTTTTCCTGATGTTCGGTAGCCCCATACCTGCTCCATATCCCATTTCCCGAACTTCATCGGTTGCTGTGGACCAACCCTCGGTCATTGCCAGTTCCAAATTATCGATACCAGGGCCGGTGTCGATGACTTGAACGGCAATTTCGTTTTCCTCGAAGTCGCAAACAATCTTTCCACCGTAGGAGTGGGCTATTACATTTACTTCTGCTTCAAACACGGCAACGATGATCTGCTTGATTTTCAGCGGAGGTATGTTGAGCTGCTTCAGTATGCGTTTGATTTCACTTGAAGCAGCCCCTGCCACTGAGAAATCCTGCGAAGGCACGGAGAATTCTTGATGCATCTCAATATACCGGTTTCAATCCTTTTGCAAACAGCAAGCCGCTTGCTTTGAAGAGAGAGTAAGGGGTGGAGGCCAATGCGATGTTCAGTTCCTTTGCCATATCGATCATGCTCTGGCTGGGCTTCTTGTTCCTGACCAGCAGGATGTTGCTGATATCACTCATTTCAGCTGTGCGGATGGCTTGATTGTTCGACAGTCCTGTTATCAGAAGGATGTCATCTTCCAAAATGGTGAGGACATCGCTCATCAAGTCACTGGCGAACCCTCTTTTTATTTCATCCTCGAGGTGGGATTCCCCCCAAACGAGCTGCCCATCAACACCTTCAATTATATCTTTCAGTTTCATGTGGAGCATTATACCATGGAGAAGCGGTAATCGATAGGAAAAACTCGTTCTTTGCCCCTTCGTCATCTCTTTTTTGTCCTGATTTTTACCTTTCAAAAATACTATCAAGAAGCTATACTGGCGATACAAGGAGGCTTTGTGTGAAGTATATTGGAGCTT